>Ga0307517_10001307_pt1 | contig 41788 bp, 42 predicted proteins | sample 23_EM_MG_FD_194515 | JGI IMG/M metagenome (GOLD analysis project Ga0307517, IMG submission 194515) | Populus trichocarpa ectomycorrhiza microbial communities from riparian zone in the Pacific Northwest, United States - 23_EM | ecosystem: Host-associated > Plants > Roots > Unclassified | place...
ATCGCAATTATGGGGCGCCATAGTCATAACTACAAGATTATTGGTATCGAAATGCTGGAATGTTAGGCGCTTTTGTTCCGGGGGGGTTGATGACGCATGGACCAGCTGGGCGTTGGGTTGCTGAACTATTGGCACCTCATCAACAGTCATAAAAATATTCGGGGTCTATGAGCCAATCAACCACATGGAGACAATTGGATCACAGCAATAACTGACACGTAGAAATGCGACACGAGATTCCCCAAATCCACGATGAAAAGCAGAATTCAGGAGAATTCCATTCCTCGGATCGTCGATCCCGATAAAAGGAGGATCTGCAATTTCCTCCGATCGAATATTTAGGACATCCGTCATGTACTTGGCTAGCATGAGAACTTGGGGAATGATTTAGTATTGAGAGCACACCTGATTTCCCTTTGAGTGGGGAACAATATGACATGCCTGAACGTCTTCTGCAGTACCACTCAAAATACAGATTCCATCGCGATCATGCACTCTCTGTCGGAAATCAGCGCGTCTGGTAGTGTGGGCAGTGGCAAATGATGTTCTGTCCTCCATCAAATCCGGATCAAGCAAACGGGGGTCTGATATTGAAGGTAAGAGAGGAACCTTGGAAAATGAACTAAGACTCACTTTGTGCCACGTAGTAATACTTATTGCCGGCTTGCATAGTTGCTGTATAACAGTCGAGTTCTTCAGGATTAACACCAGCGGACATCGAGAGGTAACCCACGCTGCCATAAATTGTGTATGCAACATGGCTTAACCACGCAAGGGGGAAGAAAGCGAAGTGCGGAGTGTCGTTTAAAGGAATTGAAAGTGCACGCCGGTATTTATTCTTGAATCTGAGCCAGAGTTCCACTCTCGCGTTCATGGTGATACTCCGATACAAAGAATCTCGGAATTGGAAACTTCGGCGCACCACTGAGTCATGGAACAACTCCAACTTAAACCGTACTTGCGGAAATTGGATCAAGTGTGGTCAGGAAGGAATGGATGGCTGAAGGAATACAATCAGATAGTATGAGTTGTTATTTACATTGCCATGGTGATGCCAAACAAAGGCAGTGCTCATAGATATCGCCGCCAACCACGAGTTGGATTTCTTCCTCTCACACGACGACAACGGAACAGGCTGGTCCTCGTTTCTTATTTCCTAGGCAGGCCCACAGAGAAAGAACTTTGACATTAAATATTCAACATGAACCGCCATTCAACCCCCTCACCCACGTTTTCTCGCACTTCCACTGCTGTTGAAACTCGGGGAAGAGTGAAATATGTCTTTCGATGCATTCCGGCTCGCATTGCTGTCGCGATCATATCTACCGTTCTTTTCATTACCGCTTTGGCCATGTTTATTGTGGGCATTATAGTTACAAAGGCTCTCAGTACGCAAATCCTATTTCATTTTCGAGTCTTCACTGACATGCAACTTCGTAGTTGGAAACCTTCGCAATCTCCAGCGCATTGCTGCTTTCTTCCAGATTGCCAACTATACTTTGGTCATGGTTATTTCAATACTTGGGTTAGTAATTAGGAATTCATTTTTATTTTTACTGCTAATATTCCTTTGTCAGACTCGTTGCGTGTATCCGCCACTCCCTTCGCATCTCTCAACTCTTTACTGGTCTTCTCATTGGTCAACTTCCCTTCGGTATCGTCTCAGGCGCTCTTGCCATGCGCTCGATTTTCAAAGGCATAGCCAAGGCCTTTGCATCACCCGACGGCGCTCCTTTCGATACCGTTTGTACAGCCTCCCTCGGATCACTGGCCTTTCTATGCAATGATATCAAGTCTATCAAGCCTGCTGTTGTCCTCTCCTTCCTTGGGTTCTGGTTTTGGGAGATTCGTATGTTCCTCGCCATTTTGTTCTGTCTCCATTGTCCTGATGTAATCATCAAGTTTCCATCTACGTGGCCATCGTCTATACTAAGCAACTGTTGTCCACTCGTGACATCAAGGTGTCTGATGAAGAAGACGCATGAATTACGATCATACTGTCCACCACAAGCCTTCGCAGTCACTCCGCGCCCTGTCCTTACGAACATACACTACCGAATGTATTGACCACAAATGTCATTTCTTTTTCCTAGGAAATCAGTTCGCAGTCATTTGCACTATTCCTGTGTACTGCACTAAGTGATTGATTCGATTGCAATCTGGAAAACTGTGTGGGGTTACACTGATAAGTCCATTTGGTGAATCTTTGTTGAGATGTGTGTTGACACACAGAATACCCCCGTCTCAAATATATCACCTTCAATCGGTCTACCCACTGCACAATATTCTTAGCCCTTGAGTGATGGGTGCTTGGAACAACTCTGTGCTTCTGATAAGCGCCCGTTGATATATTTGATGTCTGACTGGCGTTCTGATTCCCATTCCTCCCTTTCTCTAATACGATGGGAAGCATAAACACCCCAATACCTGATCCAGAGTATAGCTTCCAAGTTGTGGTGTTCGAAGTGGCCAATTCGTTCGATCCATGTCCAGAACGCGTTGTCTGACCTTGCTCCCTAGGTTGGTAACAGGACCTTTCGAGTTCCTCGACATGGATTCGATTTCCCAGGAACCAGCTTCCCTCTACCTCTTTCTGGAGACGAAAATATACCACATCGCTTGGACGTAGATGAAGGACCTTTTCGCGCCTTGTTGCGTGCCATGTTTCCATTTGTGTCAGTGTCTGTCTCTGCAAAAAATATTGGTGCTCACATTTTAATTATATAGTGGCTGCCAGACCGTAACTACCGATGACTGGCTCGACGCCCTCGATCTTGCCACAAAATGGAAATTTGTAGAGGTTAGTGATTAATATTTTGACAAACCCTCCATTCATGCTGTTCAGGTGCGAAATAGGGCGATAAATGCTCTCGATAGCTGGGTTGGAACCCACCCCGCAAAGAAAGTCGCTTTGCTAGCAAAGATGTACTCGATTTCTAGTTGGCTGAAGAGGGCATACCTCCGTCTGGTGCAGCAAAAGATGCTCACCACCCAAGAACTTCGGTCGGCACCATCACTGGATTGGGAAACCATTGGCAGGTTGCTTGAGGCGAGTACCACCGCATCCGTCAACGCCGTCCAGAATATACAAGGGTGCTGTTCTCTCTGCGACAGCCATACTTGTGACTGTCAAGGGGTGGTCCTTCAATCCATCATCGAACACGAGTTTAGGGACGAGTTCAAAGCTATTGCGACGGGTTGGCCTCAGACGACGAATAATCCATTTCTAAGTAAGTTGGGGTTGTAATTGAAATTCAGTAAGACGATTATTTGACCTTGTGGCCCCAGATGAAACGGATAGTCCGCTCCATGGCTGGGTTCTATCAGAGTATTAAAGGTAGAAGTTTCCCTATTGTTGGTGTATTCTTTAGATGACTTCAGGTGTGTAATAAACCAGACCCTGCCAATTTCACTTAGTAAGAATTCGAAGGGTCACCAGATTTTAGCGTGGACCGTGCATGCGCGCCATACTCTTTTACAAATCTTCTATCGATGAAGTGTACTATTTATCGTTAGGGTTGTTTACTGCTTTGGAACGGAAGGGTTTTCAGGTATGAACTGACAAGCAGACATGTATCGAATAAGAATAGCCATATTCTAGAAACGCAGCCAGAAATTTGACGTTATTGGCTTAAAACGAACTTAAATGCCTGCATCGTCAAACATCGTTTCATAAAATATGCGTGACAAGCGAAACAGCCCTCTAACATATCTTGCCTGCTTCCTGCAGCTCAAAGTATGCCATGAGCTTTCCCTTGGGCACACCCGGCCGAAAGGCCCAATGGTATCTGTTCATAAACACTCCAATCCTCTTGTCCATCTCCGTCATCTTGTCTTTAGTTTGATGTTCTTTCGAGGCGTTTGCAGTCGCCGAGAAATGAAACTCTTCCTGCAGCTCGACCTCTCCGACGGTGTGCCCAAAATCCATGGCATCGAAAACAATTTTGAACTCGCCGTCTGCGATCCACGATTGTCGGACGGTTGACAATGTCGCAATGGTATTCAGTCCAAAAAAGTCCTTCTCGCTTGCCTCTTTTCCCGTCACATCCTGCACACATTGCCGAACGAGGTCGGGTCCTGACATCTCCTCGAACATAGAATTGATGAAATCACCGCCTCTCCTTAATTTTACTTCCCAGAGGCCATTGCGCTGTCTGACATAAATACCAGCATTTATGAGAGATCTAGGTGGATCGTCGTAGTACACATCGTGGATTGTACGCTGAGGAAGAGCCTGCATGGTTTTGAAAGGAGGTTGTCCAATATTTGCAACGAGATCTTTGACGGCGAGCGAGCAGAACTTGCGTTCTACCTCTAGAATTGCTCGTAATATGCCTGATGGCTTCATCACCTGTGGAAAGAAGTGAAAAACGGAAGATTAAAGGTATCCCAGCTGGCCAAACCTTGGTTGCAATGACTTAGCAATGAGTGCCGTAGTATGACGTGGGAATGTTGATCCAGGAATTCAAAGTCAGCGCAATTAGGTTCAATTGATGAGCAAGTCAGTGTGAGCGAGGTTTGTACACTTACAATGAGATAGGTTGATATTGATACAAGAACGAACGACCAGGACACGACGGCATTTATCCAGACAGTTGTTGTCGTGTGTCAATAACTCCAAACTTCGTCGCCGAGGAAAGCTAACTTGTGATGCCAACAGTGTCAAGCGCCCAAACGTTCAGAGCAGAACCTTGACCACCATTCCGCTCCTTCTTTATGTCAGCCCCGCCACCACTTTACGAGTGAGTTGTCAATTGTTTTTCAGCGTAACGAGCTCTCGACGTACCTTAGAGCTGACCTAACCACGAACAAAACCATCCGGTCATGTGCAACAGCCGGCGAGGAGATTATCTATATCGCGTACCAGGGAGATGTCCTTCTATGGACCATACGCTTCCGGACTCTATTATAACTTGACACTCCCGTGGCCAGGTCCTTGTATACTGATAGAGTTTGATAAGTCGTAGATGGGTAAATTTTCAGTTAACCTTTCCTCATCTGACTTTTAAGCGCCGCATAGGACAAGAACCGCAACTCTTCCTTTAACACCCCTTTCTAAAATGACCCTAGGGGGACACAACGTTGCAATTGCACCAACTAATCTGCCTGCCGCCAGGTATGTTCTTCTGCATTTAACTCTGTGAACTGATAGCTACATCCCATGCAGCTCGGGAGAGTCACTGTCAATAGCTGATAAGCAATCTATTCAGCTCAACAAAGCCATCTCCGTTCCAAATGACTCTAAGCCCATTGTCGTGGGTATCTATGGGATTCCTGGCTGTGGGAAGACCTTCCTGTTAAATCAGTTGAAGCGTGAACTGGGGGAGGACCATTACGAGTTCTATGAAGGCTCCCAGATGATCGCCTCTCTGGTGCCAGGAGGCCTCACCGCATTCCAGAAGCTGGACGACGAACACAAGCTACACTGGCGCGAGGTCGCCATTGATACTATTGGAAAGAACTGTCGTTCCAGTGGAAAAACGGCCGTCGTGGCTGGGCACTTCATGTTCTGGCAAGAAGGGGACCAAACCGGCCAGAGAGTGTACACACGCAACGACTTGAACACATACACCAATATTCTCTACCTCGATATACCCGCCGAAGTCGTAGCCCAACGCTGTCAGAATGACACACTGCGAAGCCGTTCCACCTTCAAGGTTGAGCATCTACGCAACTGGCAGAAGGCAGAGAAGATCGAGCTTCGTAATCTCTGCTGCCAGCACAACATTCTACTCTCCGTCGTATCGTCACCAGCATTAATGCGACCAAACAAGATCGAAAAACTATTATACGACTTTCGGTGTCATACTGAAGAGGACAATCTGCGTCGTATTGAAAGCAGGCTGGATAATATTGTTGATTGTCAACCTGCTCGGGAAGTGGCGCTTGTTTTGGATGGCGACAAGACTCTGACTGAAGCGGATACGGGCATACTTTTTTGGAAGATGCTCGCCAACTACAACTCAGGAAACAATCCGTTGAAGACAATATTTAGTAGCCCAATGGGTTACTCGTACAACGCCTTCCGCCAGGTCGCATTGCTGTATGACGAGATGGATCATGATCACGAGTTTGACGTTATCTGCGAGAAAGTCGCCCTGACAGTAAAAATGCATCCGGAGTTTGTATCACTGCTGCGACTTGTGGCGGACCAGGACCACGTTCTTGCCATGGTCGTTACCTGTGGGCTCGGTGACGTATGGGAGAAAATACTTGCCAGAGAAGGCCTGTCTGAGAAAGTTAAAGTCATAGGTGGCGGTCGCATTACTGATCATTCCCGGTTCATTGTGACTGCTTCTGTGAAGGCAGCCCTGGTGTCACGCATACGAGACGTTCACCACATGTACGTTTCGGCATTTGGAGACAGTACCTTGGATCTGGGCATGTTGGGAGAGGCACATGAGGCCATCGTCGTTGTCGGAGAAGAACACACCAGGAGCAAGTCTATGGAGAAGGCCTTGCTGCACGCCATCGAAAATGACGGGCTTCGGGCAAGCCAGGTACTGCTGCCCCCCCACGCTTCACCAAGGCTAGACACCACCAAACTTCCACAGGTGCGATTCACTGATAAAGAGTTCATCGGATCAATCTTGCGTCGCTGTAAACCAACCAGCCTCCGCATCATTCATGCAACAGATCGGAGCGCAACCAAGCTGCTGATGACGCCGATGCGCGATGCAATGGTTGCTGGCCCTGCCCTCAGGAAAGCACATGGCGAGGTTGGGTCATATCTTGCGATCGAATTTCTGACCAGTATGATCGGTCTCGAAGAATATACAACCCTCCATGTCCAGGGACATCCAACAAGTGGCTTTCAGATTCGCAATGAACAGCAGACGACAATTGTGGCACTTATGCGTGGAGGAGAGCCCATGGCGTATGGCGTTAGCAGTGTCTTCCCGCACGCCATGTTCGTTCACGTTACACAGCCGTCCGACATCAAACACGAACATCTTGCCAAACAACGGAACGTGTTGCTGGTGGATTCGGTGGTAAATAGCGGCAAATCAGTGGCTGAATTCATTCGACAAGTCCGCAGTCATGATTCTACCATTCGTATCATTGTGATTGCAGGGGTCGTCCAGGCCCAGTCGCTGTCCGAGGGCGTCTTCTCTCAAGCCCTCGAACGTGACATGAATCTCAGTGTAGTTGCTCTTCGCCTATCCAACAACAAGTTCACCGGGAAGGGCAACACAGATACTGGTAATCGACTGTTCAATACAACACAATTGTCCTGACTCATGTGGACTTCCTCGCTCATTCCCCGGTTTCACGATTTGTTTCTGATTTAGGTTCTTTTTTATACTCGAAGAACCCCAGAACTTGATAGGGTTTGCTGTTTGCGATACTAGGTACTAATGATATTTGATGACCACTCGATCAATGATTATCTAACCGACAGGTCTCCCCTGATAAGTTCTTCGCGCCTGTGAATTGCGTTGAGGGTGATACTTAGCCACTTTTAAGAGAACGATTTGAGAACGATGAGAGCATATGTTCTTAATAAGGAAGACGGGCAGTTATTGAGGAATATCAACATTATATTATTTCCTGAGTGGGTAATTCTTATCAGAAAGGCTGCGTTCTAAATCCCGCAGAAGTTTCCGCATGGTGCGCGCCTTGAAATGTTTCGCGTATGCCACAATTATCTGTTGCGCTTTAACAGATCGCCCAGGCGTCATGTGCCAGGGCTCTGGGGTAGATTGCTCCCTCACCAGTTTCCACAGCTTCTCAGCCGACTCTTCACCACTCCTTAGACTCCCGTTCCAGCTCATAATGCAGTGTCCAGAAAACACCATTTTCATCTTCATGATGACCTTTATATTCTCCTGCCACCATTCGTCTCTTCCTTCTAGCCCTGACACAACCAACACAATTGGTACCTCCTTCACACATATAATTTCCCAGAAGAAGTCATAGTTGACGCGGATTATGTCTGTAAGATTTCCACGTATGCAATAGATGAGGAGGTTGACACCGTGGTCTTTGACCAGGTTTAGGAGATTGTGGACGTCACCCCCTAGCGATACAGTACCATTCTTAACTTCGTCCAGACCAGGCGTATCCCAGAACGTGTAGTTATCGCCCCCGTGTGAGCGTTGTTTGGAAGGGGTAGAGCCGGCTGGGCCGCCAGATCCATTGGCAACAGAACTGCCTGCCAACAGTTTGATTATAGAACTCTTTCCGGACCCTGCCTGTCCGAATACGACGATGTTACGAGGAGTAGCGCGATCTACATTGGTAGTATTGCTTAAGATAGTTAAGAATTAGCCGGGTAAACAATTTAGAGATCGGACTCACGCATTGGAATTGTAGGCTTGACTTGGAGCAGGAGGGTCATTCGTCTCTGGAGATTTCTTGAGTTCTGTTGGTTGATCTTCTGATTGGCAGGAAGGATAGTTATCTTTGGAGAACTCTTGCCTTCAGATTGGGCTTTGCGATCTGCATGTATAGTTGTCGGTTGGTCTTCTGGTCGGACAACGGGAGGACAACGGATAGTTGTCTCTGGAGAACTCTTCAGTTCCACTGATAATTTTTGGATAGGATAACAAGAGGGTAGCATACCTGGTCGATCGGAACCCTGCGGATCCGTCACGGTGCTTTGACTTGGAGGAGTGTTGATATTATTAATTGTTCCCTCCCCCGTTGCGTTTTGGCCGTAATTATTGTAAGGTCCATTGTAGTGATAATGGTACTCGACGTGAGTAGGCATTGTGAGGCCGGACATGGTTTGGGAAGACGACAAGGGATGCCTCGTGGCGTTACGGTGCTTGTGGGGGATAACTTACTGATACTGGATACTGAGTATTAAAGACCGCCAGCAGCGGGGAAGCTTGCTCCGCCATCCTAGCTGGCCAACAAGAGGTATCCGGAATGTTGATAACGGCATGAGAATAACATACTTAGATGAGAAACGAATTCCGGATCACATCGTCCCGCCTGCACCACACATAATCACATACCGCATTTCGAGCTGCCTAGTATTGTGTGCTCGCCAGTTAGTTCTGCTCAGGTATGTCCAGTACTTATGCGCACCGCTCCGCCTCAACTGCTAGGCACATCGTATTGTAATGCAGAGTGTGGCCTGGAGTTCCAATGTCACAGACTCGGAGGGAATGTCGTCCCGCTCGTCCGGCAAAGTCATCTCCAACCCACTAATTTATGGTTAATTCTGTCACTATGGACATTTTCTGGTCTTGTAATATATATGTACTGTACGACATTTGGAAAAACTATGCATTGCATTGTTTCATCAAACCGCTGCTACTGCCGACTGTAGAATCGATGTCTGAAAGTTGTTCAACGATAGAGCCCAATGATAAGCGGAACCATTCTTACATTTAAAGAAATCCTGAAGTGGTATCATATCTAGCACACCAAGAGGCGTAGAGGTGCTCATCGGTTGGCCTCCCCAGAGAACGCGGACGAAGTAGTCTGACTCGGCACTGTAGAGTTCAAAAACGACCTCTGAGCCCCTGAGCAAAATTTTTTCATTGAAATTCCTCATAAGAAAAAAAAATGCCGATTTACATGCCAGGCCAAACCATCAGATCGATTTGCAAAAATCCGAGTAGGGAGGATATTGAACCATCATGAGCAATCTGATACCGGTTATTAGTGTAAGATTAGAATAAAGATAGGTAATCCTCACGTTGTGGAAGTACCGAACCTGGTCATGACGGAAAAACCTTACATCAATCATAATATCCTTCATTTTTAGGAAAGACCAACCTTGGACCGGCCGCTCACACTATTCTGAAGGTGGTCTTTCAATTCCAGAACCCATGCACCGTAATTGAGCGCAGAATACGTTGTTGAGGCAGGCGCGTCGCGATAGAGGTATGAATATTCCCAATTTCCGATCCGATACACGGCGTCGGCCTATAAGGTGTGGTAATAAATTAATGGGAGAAAGGGCGACAAAGTTTTCCGTACATCCTCTTGGGTGGCGCGGATAGAAGTATCATTCAAATTGTGAGGCAAAGCTTTTCCGTGGCATTGCTTAGCACTGAGATTGTCGTAATAGCTGGATGAAGGGTGAGTAGTTCAGCGAGACAGAGGGTGCAGGTGCTTACCTATCGAAGCTGTTGTGCCATCCTGCAGTATCGTCCTTGGGAAAACCGGATACCCTGTCCAGCTTATCAAAAATAGCTGAGGCTCGGGATAGGTGTTCCTTCCATTGGGTTCCTTGACTGCCAGTCGTGATGTCGGTCCGTATGGACAAAGCCTTGCTACAAGGATACACTGGTTCCAGTGAATCATATTTTGATGATTGGACCAGAACGGGTATAGGTGAAGTTCCTGAACTGGGAAATAAACCAACAAGGAGACTAGAAGCAACTTGTGATGTGATAACATTGTTCGTCACTCCTACGGAAGAAGGTTAGGGCAACCGCAGGGGAACACACGTAGTCTTACGAATCGTGGCCAGATTCGGGTCGTAGTTAAGTGATAACCCAAGCCGAGCTGCATACACGGCACGAAGGTCCTGCAAATCGATGTAAATTGTATCAAGTCACAAGTGGAATCAGCGCAAATGCACTTTTCCGTGTACAATTGAATCTTCTAAACCCTCCGTTAATTGAGGAAATTGGCATCTTGGGTGACTGTTCAGGAGATAATAATCGGGAATGTTGCTAGACGTACTTGCTATCGACGAAACCTGGTCCAACAGAAGTGGTCCACGGGTTGGATGAATCCGTGAAAGCCTGCCATTGAACAGGGGGGATGTCCCTATCTGAACTGGGTCCGGGTATGTTGACTGGTGGTTGAATTCGTTTATGCAGGACACATACCTCGTTCCGCCAAAAGTAGGACCAGATCCAATGCAAGTCCACTCCACGTCTTCCTTGAAGAATATGTTTGACGCGTAAGGGGTGCGTTTGTGATGTCTTTGGATCACTTCCACGTATTGAAGAATGTGATTCTCAGGTGGGATTCTGGATAGAGATTAAAAACACTGGAAAGTTGACAATTCAGGCCTCAGGACTCACTTGTATTCTCTTGGCCGCACATGAGGCATATTACACCAGTTGTAGGTTCCATACTGAGCGTCTGGTGTTTCCGACGAGGTATAGATCCCAGGCGCGCCAGGTCCTGTCAATGCAAATGTGAGATTGTTGGTATGGCTTGATGTTGGAGGATAGTGGACTGGCTCCGCGACCACTGTCAAGCTGGCGACGAGGACGACATAACCAGCAACCAACATTTGCCCAGAGGAACCCAAAAGTCCGACAGTTCGGGGTTGACCTGGGTTGACACGCGAAAGGTGTACATAAGAACGTGCATGTCGACAAATACAGTCGCTTGCATATCAAACTGCCAGGCTCCTTAAAGCCTCCCGCCGTTGCATGTGAGCTTATCTCAAGTGCAAATGATTAAGTATTTGGTTTTGTTGTTTTGATGGGATCATTGTTTGTGGTGAATTTGGCTCACAATCCAACCAGACGAAGTTCCAAGGGGGCTGGAGCTAATTGAGGTTCGACTTTTCTGCCAGAATTCATTTGGTTTAATTCTGAACCATTAATAAACTGTGGGGGCCTCTTTTATTATTTACATGTACAATTAGTATTTATAAATGTATCTCTGGGTCGTTAAGCCCTCACCGAAAAAGAGGAATGAGGGACTCTTTTGAGCATCGCCTATGCCGCCATACCACCGCCTAATTCCCTGTTGCGCTTTCCTTTGTCTGACTTGATGCTCTTCCATTCCACAAACACTGTCGTCAACACAGCAGCCGAAGCCAACCCAACCGAAACTCTAAACGCATCCTTTAAGCCAACCATATACACTTCCAGTACCTGCGGCAACTCGTCTTGCTTCCCTATCTTTGTCAAAACGTCTCTCAACTGCGTTGCCCCTGTGGCCAAAAGAAGTAATGGGTCGACATCCGGTACAAGTTCCTTTGCAGCACGGACAATCCCATTTTGGAAGACCGTCTGTGCCACAGCAATGAACAATGCACCACCAAGGGTTTGAAAGAATATGATGCAAGCCGTGCCGATAGGGACGTCTTCGATATCAAGGACGGCTTGAACAGCCAAAAGCGATACTTGGATGCTCATACCTGACCCTACACCGGCAAGGATTTCGTAGCCAAACCATTTAGCAAAGGGTGTATCAACACCGAGGGTAGAAATAAGCCCACAACCAATAGCGAGGATAATGCTGCCAACAATGAGGAAGGGAGTGTAGTAGCCGACGACTGTGATCAAACCGCCGGCTACAATTGAGGCGACGACATTGGACAGAATGAGTGGGATAACGTCAATACCTGATTTTGTCGCGGAGACGCCTTTTATAGTCTGGAAGTAGATTGGGAGGTAAAATATGAGGACGAAGAACGCGCCGCCAAATAAACCGGAAAAGGCGGATGTGGCGGCAACGGTGCGTTGAGAGAGAATACGAATGGGGAGGGTGGCGCGTTCGCCCAGCTTCATCTGGCTGTAGATGAAGAGGAGCATAAGACAGCCGAACCCCACAAATAAACCAATGATGCGAGAGTTATTCCAAGGGTAAGTGGAACCTCCCCATTGAAGAGCTAGAAGAATGCAAACGACGGCCGGAACGAGGATCGAGGCGCCAATGAGATCTAGATCTGATATACGCTCCTTGAAAGATAGATTCTTCGGAACCGCTTTAGGCGGAAGCTTCAGAATGAAAGCGATAACGACGACCGAAAATGCACCAACAGGAAGACTAGAAACTTGTAAGTGCCAATTAATTGATGTTTTAGAAACACCTACTTGATATAGAAACACCAGCGCCATGAGAGGTGGTCTGTGAATACGCCTCCTAATAGGGGACCAGCAACGGAAGCAACCCCAAACATGGCGCCTATTAGCCCAAAGATGATAGGTCGCTTCTGGAGTGGTACTGATCAAGGGTAAGTGATAGCGCAAAGGGGGGGGGGGGATAATACAGACTGGTATGTGCAATAATAACAAGGGCTCCTGAAAATAAGCCTCCTACACCAATTCCGGCAATGGCTCTGCCAACAATGAGAACCGTGCTGCTTGGTGCGAGAGCGCAGATTAAGGAACCAATTTCGAAAATAAAGATTGCTGATAAGAAAGTTCCCTTGACCTTGATACGAATGTCAAAGAAAGATAAGGGGGACTGAAAACAAGCATACACTGAACGTCTTGTAAATTCGTCCGAAACTAGGTTGTAGAGAAGTAGACGTCAAGAAATATGCCTATGATAATGTGAGTACCCACGTTAAAATGCAAAGATTACGGACGTACTGAGCCATACCAACCAATGTCTTTGACGCTTTGAAATCTATCGGTGATTTTAGGAATCGCAGTAGCGATGATTGTCTGGTCTAGCGCAACCAAAAATACAGCGAGGCACAGGGCGAGGATGATAGCGGCAAGGACGAAGCCAGTAGGATATATAATATCTTCATCTTCTAGTGTGGTATCTTCTGCTACTTCAGTGGACCCTTTTTCCTTTTCATCGACGGTATTGCTAATGGGTTCAGTGGAAAGCGAGGAAGATTCCAACTTGGCATCGGGGGTGGGGTGTTCAGCCTCGGAACGGGGTGTCTCCTTAGGTTCTGACATTGACGGGGAACGGTGAAGAGTCAGCGACTTTTATCAGATATATGTTGTGGGCTGACAAATGCAGCCGTCAGGAACAACTCGCCAACGTATACGGCAGTGCCTGAAGATTACACATTAACATATCAACAATGCTTGGCTCCTGCCGATCAGAAAGCCGAGGTGTTGACATAATATATGCTTACAATGTTACATCCTCATCGGCTGCCGCAAGTATCATGTGTCCTTTGGTATTCAGAGGCTTTTCGATAGGCTAAAGCTCGGTTGTCAACTTTCCATGATTCAGAGCATCCCAGAGCCCTGCAAATAATATCTTCCTGAACAAAAAAAAAAAAAAAAAAAAAAATCTCCGAAAAGAACCGATCGGCCCGGCCATTGAAAGCTCCGTCATCGAATTCGAGTGACTAAAGATCGAATCTGTTCGCCGAGAGCTTGCGCAACATAAAAACCATGGGCAAGCGTATGCCATCTACGATTATTATTGTATCGTCTGTATGTCAGTGACTCGCGGGAACGAGTGTGATCGTCCTACCACGAGAGCCATAAAATGCAGTGCGGGAAGGGCCTGCAGGATATATTGTTCGTGTAGAGAATGTAAGTGGAGTGAGTCATTGGCAATGCGGCTTAACGGTGAGATTTGGAATTCATTTCGTTATCTGACTCGACCATACTGGAATCATAATACGGTTCGATGCACATAGTTCGGTCGACAAGGTGATGGTTTCGTCGGGAAATTCCGAGACAACTACCTCAACAACCAACTCCAAGCTCATGGCAGCCGAACTAAAATCTGAAGGGAATAAACTCTTCGGTCAGAAAAAATACGATCAAGCTGCGGTAAAATTCACCAAAGCTATTGAACTTGATAGGAGTAATGCAATTTTATATGCCAACAGAGCTGCTTGTTATCTCGCCTTGAAGCGGTTCGTTTTCACTCGCAATATCAATTTCAATCAAACCTTTGACGATTCTTGAAGACGCGATGAAGCCCTTTCCGACGCTAAAAAAGTGCCATTCAGCATTTCTCTCTCAAAAGCTCGTTGATTCATTTCGTCTCATTATTAGGCAACGGAGTTGGACCCCCAATACGCCAAAGCTTGGGGACGCCTTGGACAGGCGCACGATGTCGGTCTATTCTTTTCTCAATTCGCTCATTTATGTAACTTCACGTATCTAGGCGTTAACCAATTACGCAGAAAGTATCGAATCATATCAGCGTGGCATCGCCATTGTCTCCAAGCCAAATCCAACTCCAGCAGAGTCATCTCTTCACACAGGATTCGAATACGCAGTTATGGAGGTCAAAGACAAAATCATGGATCCCCAAACAATGTACTCCTCATCCAATACACACATTCGAGTCATTGTTAACTTCTTTCATTCAAAGGTCTCTCCCTGTGCTTATGGCAATGGCTCGCGCACATGATATTCCAGTACCCACTCCACATACTCTGGACAACATGCCCGCAATTCATCAGGCGGTATGGAATCATCCAAAATTCACAACCGACCCGCTACTGCGTCTTTTCCTCATTCCTCAGGATGAGAAAGAGCCCTTGAGGCAAGTCGAGCTGGTCAGGGACTCAACGGTGAAGGATGAGATATGTAAACTCCTAGATTGTAAGATAAGTGATAATGTGGTGCTACATTCAGAGGATATAATTGCCTATGTATGCGTTTTTATTCCTTCTCCATGCCACACTAATACAGTCATCACAACATCGCAGGCCAAAGGAAAAACAGATGGAGTAGGGATCGGGAGAATGCATACATCGTATGAGGCGTTCATGGATGACTTCGCCCTTTCTCGTCGACCCCTGAACCGTCGCGCATCGACTCTCCTACATCGCCCTGACACACACGGCCCAATTCTCGTCATGAAGACGGCGTTTATCAAGGCCAAAGATTCAGACCGTTTAGGAAGGTCCGAGGATATATTATGCTGGGAAAAAATCACCGAGGCGGAGCTGAAAGGGGACACGTTTAAGAAGCTGAGAGAAGAGTGGATTGAGGTTATGGGGAGTGGTGATTTACCACATGTACTTGAGATTCGGCGGAGATAAAGGGCATTTTGTCTTCCAAGATAAAATAATAGCAGCGATGTCATTCAGGTCTTTGATGTCGACAATCAGTGTATCACTTGTTTTTTTCTCTTCATGTGTACTTATAGACTCTTTCAACCATATCCAAATATCGTCACCTTATCAGTCTGTACCGTGACCGAGAACTACATTTGACGACTTCTAAGCGGACAAGCATAGACTTTCGTTATGTGCGAATCCTATAAAATTGGACAGGCATTTGGACAATTCTTCGAGTGAATCCATATGTCGAAGCCGTTGTTGAGCGCCGTAATCATGGACTGTTCTTGCGCGTAGACTGTCGTGTTATTATTAAAGTAGTGGACAGTGAATCAAAGCAGAGTGAAGAAAGCGATATGAGATAACCATCCATCTAGTTGTTTGTTAGATTCCATGCATAGGATTTACCGGTTTCCTCGCCATGGTAAAGATTCTCCCTGGAGAAATTCGTCAGTCGATTAATCGAAATCAACAGTTTCAGAATACACACCCGAGGAACGTCAATGCTGTCACGGCTGGCGGCCTACCTGGACCACCAATTCTAACCTTCATCGTCCTAATAGTCAAAAATTCCCATTTCGCTTTTTCATTTTCTGGTGTACCATCAGCAGTCCAAGTTCTCAAAGTGATCGATCCATCTGGTCCACCGGTCGCCAGGACTCCCAAGGGGGAATACTCCCTTTCATGAAATGCCATAGCTGTGATGGTCGGCACAATGGATGAGAAAGAAGATGTGGTGGTCAGGTCAAGTGTAACGATGGGTCGAGCGTTGATTGTATGGAGGCATAGTTTGAGCCTGGAACAAGTGGCAATGTAGCCAGTGCTGTCGTTTATCGCTACGAGATTCACCGGCATTTCACTGTCATCCTCTCCATGCCATATCGAACGGACGTATACGCCTCTGTTCAGGTCCCATATTGCTGCACTTCCATCCTTTGAGCCACTAACGACCAACGACCATGGGCGAGAGGCGGCCACACAAATCACCTCGTCTGTGTGCACGCGCATGATATGAGAAAGTGCCAGATGCATCCCGGAGTTTCCTCCACCAGTACTTCCAATCGCTTGTTGGCCTCTCCTCACTTTCCACAACCTAACTGTGTAATCACTTGACCCTGTCACTAAACAAGTCGTATCCGAAAATGTCGCACATGTGCAAAACGCATTTTCGATAACTTGAACAACCTTGTCGTCTAACACCACTCGCAGTTCAGTGGAACCCAGACGCCATTCAACGTGCTCATGTGGGTATTGTGGTAGGCACAGCATGCCTTCTGGACAGGAAATTACTTTCCCCGTTGCGGGATCGGGGACCAGCTGTCGGACAGTATTGTTGGATCCATGATCTAAGGATAAATGAGAAAATGGCCCAGGTAAACCAATCAAGAGTGTACTTGCCTCTGAAACACCGACTATTCTGCGTAAGGAGATGTGGATCTTCTTCAATACCATGGAGAAGACCGACTGGTAAGGTATGAAGACCATTCATGTCCCTTGAGGGATGCGGGTTGCTAAAAAGTTTCCGCGGTGTTTGCCCGACTGATAAATATTGCCAATTAGATTAGAGGACAAACGGAATTTGAATCATACAATTATGAATGATCCCCACGGTGGCATCGCGCTCCAAATCGTCCTTCATCGAATCCAAATCTAGTAAGCACAAATTCATTGATCCCATCAGTCAAAGTAGAAGACCTGACTACCTATTGAGCCTTCATAAGACAGAGGATGGAATACATTTAGCGAAACGGGGTCTCGTTGCTTGCAACCCCATATCAAATCGATCCAAGCTGGTAATTGTTCACTGACAATGGAACTTTCGAGTGCCTTCCACAAGTTCCAGATTGTGGAATCAGAGAGAATCAAACACTCACCCTTCTGTTCATGAAAATGAATAACAGAGGATCCTGGCGAGCCCACGGAGGCAACTTGACATCGTGAATCCTTTCTCCAGTTTGTTGTAAAACCCCAAAATCATGATTGGCCGAATTTTCAAGGAACCTGAAGAAAATCTAGTTGGTACAGACCATATTCGGAGAAATTGCCATTACTCAGGGCATGTGAAAAATTCTGGTATTAATTCTCGCACGTCACCTCTGACATCGATAGCAGCGGATTCATATGCGCGGCGAAGATCGCTATCCAGAATGTTGGTTATTTGATAGCAAAACACAAGATGTGGGCCATTCACCTGAATAACCTATCAGGTAAATCCCAGTCTCCTCCCTGCATCGTCTTGAACATGTGCGTAAAAGGAGCGAGCCGTATCAAGAAATGGCAAACAATCATCGATGAGCTAAAGTGTGTTCCATAATGGAATGGTTCTTCGCCAACACCCTGCAGGTCAGTGTATCTGGTCTCCGCTGCCTGGCATCGGGCAGCTGTCAAAGCTCCCATCGGTTTTGTCAAACTTGAAAATGAAGTCAGGAGAGACACACATTAGGGCGGTGAAGGTGCTTACTCCCTGTATGACACAGGGTCGTTGAGATCTAATGTTTGAGAATCGTAGTCACTCAAGACCCAAGCTACAGAATGTTAGCATCAACGATGTTTCAGATGTAGCCGTCACATACGAAAGATGGGATACTGGGTGGCATCACTTGGCGTTCGACCAGAGATTGCGTTCAAAATGCTCAGATAAGCAAACTAAATGGGGGCGGTCTCGTCATAGTAGAATAGATAAAGAAAATAATGAAGAACTTACGTTGCTCAGTTCGCGTGCTTGCCACCTCCTTGTAGCTGTGGAAAGTTCGTCTAATCGAAAGCCAGTCAACAACCTCGATCCCATTCTGACGAATGATTGAGGACGAGCAGTAGTAGCCGATTTGGCACCAATGTCAGGTTGTGGTCGATCCACAGTAGAGGATAAACGATTTTCAAAGTCTGTCCTCTTTTTCTTATCAAGAAAAACGACAAGCAATGATCGACTGTCCTTGAAGTAGATTTCCAGCCTATGTTTCAACTGTCAGATGGGACCAAAAAAATAGTATCATTCAAACTTACGCTACGTCACGGAAAAGGAATTTCTTCTCGCTATAGCTCGCTAGCTGGCTATGCGGCCTACACAAGACTGTGTCTTCAGACCTAACTGGCTGAGAGTTCGCACAATACAACGTACCAGCGCCGAGCTTTCTGAGGACCGCTAAGCTCCATATGGCTCCCAGGAATGAAGAAGAGTCTCTTGGGGGCATCTTGAGCATCAACAACTTCACCTTCATCATTTTCGACGACACCATCAAGCATATAAATGTGGGTACGTCCGAAAATTAGGAAGCCGGCTAATCCAAATCAATCGGGTTCACACATTGGTAGAATGTGGGACTCACGATACGCGTCCACACCATCAACCCTGGCAACAGTAGAAACAGCCTCTATGATATCACCGGGTTCAAGTTCGTGCCTTACTCTTCTGAGCTTGTCTTCTACAACTTCGTCTGCCAATTGTTGTTGTTCTAGAGCAAATTTTCATCAATAGAGGAAATACGGAAGAGGCAGTTAAGGTAGCAAAAACATACCATCCGCCTCTGTAGCTGAGATTTCATAAGATTCCGCCCATGGAGGAACCTCATACATAAATGAGGCCGACTCTGCTTCAGGCGGCTGAATACCTCTTGTCATCTCACCCAGACTATCAACGCGCGAGCTCGGATTATTGTCAGTTTGGTATTCTAGCTTCTTTCTGCGAAGATGAGAGTTGGGAAAGATTGTCAATACATTCGAGGAGAACCGTACCTGATGCGATGCGGTCCTTCTGTCTCGTCTAACCGCCATAAACACCCTTCATTACTTGGCCAAAGTCCTCGTTCCGATGTTAGTAGATTTGACCATTCCGTCAATCTTGAAACCTGACGACGGAATTCCCGTCTGGAAGATAATATTCAGAGATGAAATTTCAAACGGCGAGACCTGATCTTACAAGTCCAACATCATCTTCCTCAATCTCTTCTTCTCAGAGGTTCGGACCGTCATCCTCCATTCCACAATCCGTATCATCGTCTTCACTACAGCTCGCTCTCCAGATTGGGTGGTGCTGAATCGCGCAGATGCAAAACGTTGCCTCACCGAACGATTATCCGCGACTAGGTCTGGGTCGAAGGGCGTAGTCGCGGCACCCGGATTGAGAATTGCCTCAGCCGAGCGAATCTTGTCAAGGATCTGTCACGAAGAGATTAGTTCACGGGCTTGATACAAGATCTCGTGGATATACCTCCTGTTTTTGTGGACCGCCAACTGCGTTATCGAGCGCTACAGCAAGCCCAAAGTGGTTCAATTTTTCCAATATCCGAACATTCCAACCATTGACGTAATGCCTATCACTTCCGACATCGGTAAGGACTCGAGTTAACCTTTCGATCATCCCATTGTACGCATCGATGAACAGCTGTATGATTTGTTGAGATTCAAAAGTCTGGCGAAATGTTCCACTCAAGGCATGTAATGTGAGCATCCTTTCAATGAGATTTTCCATCAAAATTTCGGTTGTCCAGGACAGGGTGTTGCTATCTGGAAACAAGTGGCAATCAGCACAAGACGAAATAAGTTGTAGCATGAACCCACTTTCATCGTCATCAGTTATTCCACTGCGATCCGCGACAGTTGCAAGACCCGTTCTGAGAGCACAAAGGATTGTTGGTAAGATGTGCGGGCAAGATACTTCTGTGTCACTTTGTTGGTTTTGTCTCTTTGCGTTGGCACCAGTTGGAGTTGGGGTCCTGGAAATCGTGGCAGCCTCCACGTTACCAAGCAGAAGATTCCATGCAACTCGATCGACCTCGGCATCCCAGACGGTGGCACTCGGGAGTACAGCCTTCAATGTGTTCCAACCACTCACAAGCTCAAACTTCCGGGTGAAACTTGGGGACCGTGCAACTCCTACACCGATGAGACGCAGGATGAGCGCTGCAGAGTGAGATGTTGGACGTTCTCCCAATAGAAGTAACAGGATGCGATTAATAGGTAAGGAACTAGTGAATTTATGGTAGTGAGCGGCCTGATTGTCATGCTGAGGTGTATCCGGTAGGGTTTCAGAAAGGATATGAACCAAAAGTTCAAGAATCTTCTCTGCATTTGCACGGGGAGAGGCCACTGCCAAATTTTTGAATGAGACAGAAAATGAAAAGTGAGAAGCTGCCGACTGTGGGGTCGTTGCTCCGTCTGTATGGCCACTCCCCTGACAAACCCGAAGACCGTTGTCGTTCGATGGTTCAGCGAGATCTAATGCCAGGCTCGAAGAGGCAGCTTTCTCTGCCTCTTCAACTGTAGCTTGCATCAGCACAGACTCAAGCACCATCCGACATTGGCTTTGGGCCTAAAAGAAGTAGCTCACCTTCAATGAGATTGGCTGCGAGGTATGCAACAATGGCTTTAATATCATCCTTCCCGAAACCGCCTGGCGCACGCAACACTACGCCGAGGGCATCAATCAGATACTGAGTCATGTCCTGATCTTTGTCTGAAGGCTGTGATTTGCTGGAAACACTTCCATACCACCCCATCTGCAACGCAAATAACATCTTCCGGACCAAACTGGTGCCTGGGCCACCACGAGAGCTGGTGTCCTTCTCCTTCTTCCTCGACGATGAAATCCCTTCACCCAATCCAACCGACCAGTTAAATGCACGAAACCGGCTCCTCACCAGGAGCGTAGTGAAGTGATCTAAGTGAACGAGTGGAATTTTTAGATTCGTGTTTGAAGACGCAGCAGAGGATGCTGTATTCGACGCAACCCCCGTCTTGGCCCACAGTGAGAAGTCTAGAGCGATAGCTTTGTAGGCTAGCGGATTGACAATGGTAGATTGTTCTGGAACGCTGAAGTTGAGGCCGAAAAATTCAAATATCGTCTCGAAAGCCGTGAGGTTGATAAGGTGAGCTTTGTGGCGAAGAATTGCACTAAGAATGTCATACCCTCCTGAATAAGTCATAAAAAATTAAAGATCTCAAAGGTAGGTGAGCTACTCACGCATTCTTTCCATGTCTTCGGAATTTTGCCAGCTATTCTTGAGGCCATCCACAAGGATGCCAAGGGTACGGGAAAGCCCATGGGGAGTCTGAAAGGTGTGGAATTGATTAGAAGAAGAAAAAAGTCTCATGAAGGGCAGGAAATTCACCTCTGCCAGGTCGACCAACTTTAAACCGATAGCGGCACCTCCACATTTCCATAAGGAATCATCTAAACTTTCCACCTTGACGACGAATGTGTCACCAAGTAACATTGTCTTCTGCCCTACTGTCTTGTTATTATCCCGCTCGGACCATGATCCACTGCGTCTGCGGCTTCTCGAGTTCGTCATGTTCAAGTTATACGACTGCTCTGTACCAAATCCCCAGCGGAAACCAGAAGGGCCAACTCCGAACAGGAGGAGATCTTCTCGAAGTCCGGCTGAAGGCAAACCTTCTCGTAGGGCCTTCAACATTGAATTTTGTTGCTTGCTAGTTATGGCTGCGGCGAAAGATGGCGCATTAAACCAAGGTGCGGAAGATGGGCTGCGCGTGGGTGACGCTGCGAGTGTAGAAGAAGTAGAAAGGTACATATTCAGGGAAGTTGCCGCCTCATATGTGAAAAACCTCACGATCCCTGGGTCCTGAAATGAGCCCGTGTATCGTGGGCCAAGGTGGTGGATCAACCTTGGAATGTCGCTCGCTAAAACAGGTTAGCTTCAGTATGTGATTATATCGACTGGGGACATACGCAAAGGAAATCCTAACAAATATGCGGAAGCAAGACACCAGCTAATATCGTCAGCAACGTTTGGTCCTAGGGTGTGGTCGCCTATTTTGTACTGCACAGATGACGTTGACCCCTGAAGTGTATCACAACGGGGATATGGGAGCTGTATGCCTTCCACGAAGACACCATCGAGATAGAGACCTATGACACGAAATATAATAAGTAATTAAATTTTAATAGAATTGGCCGAAACACACGCAAGTTCGGATGTCCACCAATTCTTGGATACCAGACAAGAGCCAGATGTGTCCACCGGGCACACCGAATCTTTGACTGAGATGCCGCAAACACGCCCTCCTCGTCTTGACTAGCGCTACTGTATATCTTTAGTCGACCATCTGGAAGAAGCGAAAGTGCAGTATGTACTCGGTGTTGAGGGGCTGTGAATAAATCTAACGGAGAGTCCACTGATTCCGCCGAAAACAGGTGCTGCATCGTCGCTCCCGTGGGCATTGTTAATGGGTAAAACCACATCTTAGAAGGGCTTCAGACAAAAGTAAAACGGTATATCTCTGGACACCAAACATACGAGTAATGACATCCCATCCTTCGGCAGTGCTTTCCATTTATACTCGTCAGTGATAACGACAGAAGCCCTTCCTTCCAGTGAAAAGTGCCCCACCCAACGGCTCTTCATACCAAAACGAATAACCTCAAGAATATCTGTATCAAGTTTCTCCTTCCCATCTTCATGAATAACAGCAGCTTGGAATATCCGACGTGCTTCCGTCGTGTTCGCACCCAATTCTAAGAGCCTGCGCAGCAGTCGTTGTAAAACATGCTTTTCCTTCTCCAGATTTATTTTCTCTTTTTCTGACTCGTCGGAATCCTGATGGTCGTCCGTCACATTCAAGGAGAGTCTGACGTCTTGAAAGCGCTTGAAAACGTCTCCTACAATGGCCAGGCTGGAAAGCACACAACCATTCCGATGGCATGCTCCGAACAAGACCTCTAGAACTTTGTAAAGCGCATAACAAGTTTGTCTCTGACCACTGTTGTGCACAAAATCCCAAAGGAGGCGTATGGCTGGGGCATGTCGAATCATTCGTCTTCCACCGTTGATATCCACGCTTTCCTTCATGGCTTTTACCTCCCCGATCTTCTTGTCCACAACCTCTAAGTCCATTCCCTCTGCAAAGGAGAAAAACGCGTCGAATGGGGCTGCAAAGTCCTCAAGAGCAAGGGACAGAAGATGTGAGAAAATGAGCAGGCGCAAATCTGGCACCGGTCGTGTGACGAGTGCGTCAAGTGCCTGACCCACGCTCTCCCAACCGACCTTCGATTGGAAGTAGACCTGATTTGACATGCAACCATTCAGAGCTTCGGTGAGAACAAGGAAAACCAGGCGAACACACTCCTCTGTGTTGCCTTCGGTGTCTGCGAATGATGTTGAGGACAGAGTAGACAATACACTAAGAAGGGAGAGAAAGCCATCCAATTCCCGGAATACAGCTTTCGTTCGTGGTTCGTCTCCATTAATGATGGCCATGGAATTGGGAGGAGAGTTTAATGAAGTAACGTCTTGTTGCATGATACGACGAATTTCTGAGAGGATCTACATTTACCTGTGAGAAACAGTGCAGGAAATCATTGGGGAAGCTGAATACCCACCTTGATCTGGTCCTGCACGTCATCTTGACTGATGCCATTCCCGTTGCCTGACACTCGAGATCGCATATCTTCTAATGAACCTCGCAAAAGCTCTACGAGAACGTCTCGGGCGAACTCTTCTGCATCGGCCATGTCTTCTCGGTCTGTACCACTGGACTGCTGAAGCGGCTGGGCCCCGAAGACAGAAAGAGCTGGTGAAGTAACACCCCAGGCGAGAGGTGAACGTGGGGAAAGAAATGAGCCCTGAACATCCGTAATCGCTGACGTCTCGTCATTAATGCCTCCCGCATTCTGAGGCCTCACAGTCTCGAAGCGAGAACGAATCGGAGAGAGGAGAGATTGGAACATTTGCGCTATAACATCTTCAAGTTGACGACTACAACTTAAAGCATGCTGTCACACCCTGTCACATGGTGCTTTCCTGGCACCAGATTTAAAAAGTTAAGTTCTTGTAACCTTTGAGCAGATATCAAGTTATCAATCATATAAATTGAAATGGGTGATTTGTTTTCTTTGTTCTTCTAAATTGAACGCCCAACTTTTTGATGGTGAAATTCTCTGACTGAAATAGAGTCGGTTTCAACGCTTGTATCGGAGGAAGTCCCACTGCCTGACCACAACCTGAGCCTGAGGCAGTATCTAAGCTTCGTAGTGCAGGTTTTTATCTCGAAATTTGAGATTCATTTTCCCTCCGGTAGACAGTTTGGGGATCCATGCATCAGTCACTGAAAGTGTTGGGTAGTCAACTGTTGAAAAATATCTGGGGTTTATTCCAATCTTCAAGAATACAGTACAAGTCCAAAAAAAACCCCAAACCGAGAACACAACTTCTAGTTCTTCTTGATGAACTCCAACGCAAGTCTTGGACTATTAGAACAATGCATCAGTATCAATATTCGTGGGCCATAACACCAGTGAGTATTTTACCTATCGGTAGGTTTCACTGGCATGACCTTCTCCACGAGCTTGCCTCCTTTCTCGAAGATAAAATGGCTCCTTTTCGTCTTCCCACCTGCACCCGCACCCAAAGCTGTAATCAGGACTCTCTTCGGGTCAGATAAAAGAGGATAAGGCAATTCCTTCTGGAAAACCCAAAGAAAAAGCTTATCAGCAAACGAGAAATTAACAAGCGTCAAAAAGAAAGACTTGCCTTCGTCTGCCATTTATTCTGAGCAGTAGGACTATCTGCGCTCAAGCAATAAACACGATACCCCAACGATTCAAAATCGGGATAGATATCGCGGAATCCACATGCTTGTGTCGTACATCCAGCTGGTCAACCAGTGAGCAAGAAAAGAAAAAAAAAACTGTAATCCAACATCACGTACGAGTATCGGCTTTTGGTACAAGAAAAAGAATAACTCCATGCTCGGCAGTTAAATCTGCGACTTGGACGTCCTCGCCTTTTTCAGTTTTCAAGACAAGCTCCGGCAGTTTGTCTCCAATATCGATTAAAGAAAGTACGTCGCTACTCTCTTCCTCCATCTCAACATCGTCAGAGTCCGACTTTGCCTGACAATAATTAACAATCAAATACTATCCAGACCAAGTAAATCGTAGTATCGTACTAACCTTTTTGGAGGTCGATCCTTCTGCTTCAACAGAATCGTTCGATTGTTCGGTCGTCCTTTTTTTCACCGCCCGCGGTGCCTTTGCTTTCACTTCCGCCGCAGCGGGCTGATTAGGTCGAGAAGCAATCCGTCCTGACCGACGCGGTTCAGTCGTATTCGCACCGCCCTCTGTGTCGGCAGTAAGTTGTTCAGGTGCCATGGTAGGTGGTGGATGTAAAGGAAGAGATGAAATGCTGATGGCCCTGGTTGTTCGGATCCATCTAAGAAGCATAACGTAACTTGACGCGATGCAGCCAACGAATGTTCCGCCTAGTTCGATACTCAATAAACGAATAAATGAAATAGATGTGCAACTATGAAGACTACAGTGTAGGTATATGCGACAACTCCTCTGTATGAAATATGTGTCTGAGAAGTCCAATAGAACAAATAACGAATGGACGGAAGAAAAACAATCCTCCCAAATGGCTGATATCAAGTAAAGAAACAAGTTACGAAACCGACGGACTACCAGAAGGAGTGGATGGTGAGGGTAATGGAGACATTAAATTCAATATTGAGTTTGAGGACGACCGAGAACGCGAAATATATGGCCTGGGTGATGGTTTGGGACTTTCAATGCTGGGTGACCGATTCGAAAACTGGTCGATTTCTTGAATGTGATCTTGAGGAATATCCAGGCCAAACTCATCGTTCATTGGACGAGGCGGCGGTCGTTCGACCATTGCCTCCAACAACTATTATAATGAACGTCAACGAACGAGAAACGTTGGAGATACTTCGGGCACGTACCTCCCTCCTCAACTCCTCACCAGCATAATCTCCTTCCATTTCTGCAGGTCCCAACAAAACTATTCCCTTCCTGAACACCTCACCCTCTTCCTCCACTAATATACGTGATCTGTAATACAAATAATTTAGACTTAAGGAAGAGGAATCCTTGCGGGGAATATACCTATCCATGGGGGAAATACCCTCGTCCTCATAACTCTCTTCCTCATGGTTGTCTGGCTCTCCTATCATGAAGGTCTTTGGACTGAGCACCATCTCATGTTCTTCAGGTTCGGCCCTCCGTTTGCCCTTATCGACTCTCGGCGTCGACGGTGTCGTCGGCGTTGTTGACTCGTCATCAGTTTCAACGCCGTTGGATTCGGAGCACGTCTCTATAGAAGCAGTGTGTCCATTAAGGCCGCCGTTGAGATGAGGATACCCGTCAAGTTTGCCATCGACTTCGATCACTGTATTTGAACCATTGTCTATCGAAAGCCCCAATCCTTGTAGTTTTAACGTCTGCTTGAGCTTTATCGGCACATTCTTGAGCAGAGTGAGGAGTTGGTCGTTGATACCCAAGAGCTCCTCCAAACGAACTGGGTCGTCTGTCTCTTGGATGACTGCGGTCAGCTCAGCCACCATAGCCTTGGCCTTTGTCACGACCTCAAGGACAGATGGCCGAGATATTGGCGAATGGGAAACAGGCGGTTGCGGATCGGTGATGGCAGTTAACTGAGTGACAAACAACCTTGCACGAACGACAATATCCGTTTCAGACTTTCAAGTAACATGAGCGTCACAGAGTAAGCAAAAGATGTAGAACCTTACCTTCTTTTCCTCATCTAGTCGAATCGACTTGGCGAGTTTGCTATCCTCGATCATGTCCCAGACACCTTTTCCAGCCTTACGTCCACTTTCCCCACCTCTGGCCGCCCGATCTGCTTCTTCAGTGTTCCGAACGCATGTACTAAGAATTTCTCGACACATGCTACAGGAAAAATCATTAACTAATAGAAATTTCTGTTGACAAGAAGCTCACCGTGCAAATTCTTCGTCACCAGGAGGGATATTCAAATCCAAACAACGCATTACATGATTTGCCTTCAAACCCGAGCTCAGAGCCATTACCCCTGCAATGTCGATGTTGTTCGTCGTTAGATCGAGATGCAAAAGTGAGGTAGACTCAGGTAGAAATTCGGCAAGAGCGATTGCACCCGCGGATGTCATGGACGTGGAAGATAGGAATAACCGCTTCAGTGCGGTGTTGAGAGTGAAAGCTGTCCGAAGGGATTGAATCTGTATTATTACTTTGAGTTCCGTTTTCAGTGAGAAAATTAGGTGTACTTACACCTTCCAGACCTGGCCCCGAGCATGGATTCTTGTTTAAATCCAGAGTCTCCAAACATGAGTTATATTTCTGGTTGCCAAGTTAATCAAGAGAAAGAACGACAGCAAATTTGACTTACGAGTGCCTCAGCGACGGTGACCAGACACTGGACGTCGAGTTTGTTTTCACTCAAATTCAAAACCTTCAGGGTCCTATTTCGCTTGAGAACCTGAGAAAGATACGTAATGCCATTCTGATTGATAAAATCAACAATGTCAACATGTGGATCCCAAATAACTGTTTGAAACTCACCCGAAGATCATTGCCCCTCAAATCAAGCGTTTTCAGCGCACCCAGTCTTGGCAAACTATCTAATGCCCGCACTTTGTCCAACAATGCAACACTCGGACCTAGATCGTGCGGGAGCCCATGACCATTGATTCCAGATTGGACAATAGGTACAGGATGTCTCGTGGTAACTCCTCCTTGGAGAGACGAGGTGATGATGGGGATATGTTGACCCGTTGGCGAAAGTGGGTTTGCAGTGATTGTTCCAGGTACTTTGGCACGACGAGTTCTCGGTACATATGGCGTGTACGTCGTTTGCAGTCCAACCGGAGGATGTTTAGGAGGTGGGGGCAAAGGGCCAGAACGCGGGGCTATGAGTGTGTTTTGCATGGGTGTTGTCAGTGTCAGTGGTGAAACGGGTAAACTCGATGTTGAACTTGTTGGTGACGATGTAGCCGACGATGAAGGTGTGCCGCTTGTACTCGACGAAGTGGGTGACATGGAAGTTGGTACTACGTCAGGATAATCTCTTATCATGAGAGCAAGTGCGACACCACCCGTGGCAGATATACGGTTGTGTCGTAATGAGATATTCTTTAGCGATGATACTCTGACGGTTCGACCTATTCCATATTTTCAGTTTGTTCTGTGTTGAAAGTGGAATGGATCATACATAAAGATTCCAGAGCTGCAGGTCGTAACTGACAGTCGTCGAGACGCAATGACACCAGACCGGGTTCAGGAGCAATGGTCAAACCGACCATGACATAATCAATCGACCTTTTGTCGAGAGGGTTTTGTGACAAGTCTAGAAATTGGAGACTTTTCGCCTTAAAAGCGAGGGTTTGCAAATGTTCGAAATGATATAGGGAAGGTATTCACACCTTCTTGAGATAGGCACCGATGAGTCTAAAAGCTGGTGCTTTCATTCTTCGATTTGAGGCGACAGAAAGGAAAGAAAGCGATCCGGGAATCAGGAGCGAATGCAAGATGGGTTTGAGGGTCTAAGAGATATTAAGAACTCATAAAAGTGCAGGGCCGATGGAACGTACCTGGTCATCGAGGTCACACTCTCGAAAAACTAGCTTCCTTAAACCCCATTCGATGGTGAACACATCCGAAAGTATGGATGCAGTTGTGAGAGTTAGTTGCACTCCAGACAAATCCAGCGTTCTCGGGTTTGTTGTCGATGCGTGCTGGGACGAGATAAGATGATTGAAGGTATACGGGAACGGAACAATGCACCTTGAAGGCAGCCGAGATTGCTGAGTCTGGCTTCTCTTCACAGCCCAGACAGCATTCCCGATAGAAAGCGTCAACCTTGTCCATGGACCACCATTCATCAGGTTCTGAACTGCCCAGACAACTTGGACTGCCTCTGACGATGTTTTTCCTCCTCTCTGCCTCCTGGTCTTCAATTGCCCGCTTCTCTTCCTTCGAGGTAGGGGTTGAGGGTGGGTTGAGAGAGGAAATTGGATAAACGGTGGCAATTTGAGGAAGGATGAAGTGGGCTCTTTTCAGAGGTTTCTCGTCTTCATTGGTCGGTGGTGGAGCGGAAGTCTGGGTTGGCAGAAACCTGGTGATACGAGAGAACAATGAAGGCTGTTGGGGAGGAGGTTTCTTCAAGATTGACTTTCCAGGAACTGGGATCATGACTGCTGACGATGAAGGAGGTCCTGAAGCACCAACTGACGAGGAAGACATCGTAATGTCGCGTTCTGGAGTTCAAATTGGTCGGTTGGGCATTGAGTTGCTCGCAGTCGGGGTCCAGGTCAGAGCCGTCCTGCCATAAGCAGCGATCAAAAGTGATTCCCCTTCGAGTTCTCTTTGTTCACCACAGTCATATATAGCTCGACTCAAGGAACTTATGCGACCACAGCATGATAGTGATACTGACTTGAAATTTGATATTTTTCATGACCCATGAAAACATACTCGTCCGCTGAGTAAGAACATACGTCACCTGCGATGAGCTAAGCCGGGCTGACTTTCTTTGCTCCTGACCACCACAATGACCACTTCTCTCGACTGGCTCAAGCAAACTGGCACCATCGTCGTCTCTGATTCTGGTGATTTCGGGTGTGAGCAGATCTCTGATCGACCTCCACATTCGTAGCTCATCTTTCTTAGCAATCGATGTTTACAAGCCTCAAGTGAGTATCAAAAATATCGTAACCTGGGCATAGACAATAACGATCATGTTAAGGATGCTACGACAAACCCGTCCCTTATTTTGGCTGCTGCCGGAAAACAGGGCTACACTCATCTGATCGACACCGCTGTTGAGTACGCAAAGTCAAAGGGTGGTAGCATCGACGATCAAGCAAACATAGCCCTTGATCGATTGGTACGCCAAACTTGTAACGTTGTCAGATCAGTCTTACTGGATCCGCGCTGCTTAGTTGGTAGAATTTGGCAAGGAAATCTTAAAAATCATCCCTGGTCGTGTCTCTACCGAGGTTGATGCCCGTTTGTCCTTCAATAAAGAGGCGACAAAAGCAAAGGTTTCTATTCTTCTTATCTACTCTATGCGCCTTCTGACCCCTCATGTTGCCCAGGCCAAAGAACTCATAGCCCTGTACAGCTCTCTGGGCATCAAGAAGGAACGCATACTTATCAAAATTGCCTCTACTTGGGAAGGTATTCAAGCTGCCCGAGAACTGGAAAAAGAAGATGGAATACACTGCAATCTTACCCTCCTCTTTGGTTTCGCCCAGGCCGTTGCATGCGCTGAAGCCGGTGTGACCTTGATTTCGCCTTTTGTCGGCCGAGTACATATCTATCCTTGACCCCGCAATCCCTCTTTACTGATACCTGCTCAGATCCTTGATTGGCACAAAAAGAACCATCCCGGAAAGAACTACGAGGGAGACGAAGACCCTGGTGTTAAATCTGTTAAGCGTATCTACAATTACTACAAGCAACATGGGTATAAAACAATCGTCATGGGTGCCTCATTCCGAAACGTGCGTGGATTTATAGCCAATGTGCGCAGATTGTTTAATCGATTTTCTTTCATAGGTTGGGGAGATCAGAGCGCTTGCTGGTGTCGACTTCTTGACCATCTCACCTTCCCTTCTCGAGGACCTCAAGAAGTCCTCTGAGGCCGTTCCAAAGAAACTCGATGCTCAAATTGGTACGTGATTATTTGACCTACCGGAACATCACATTTAGGTTTCCCAGCATCCAAGGCTGATCCTCTGCCGAAAGTCAGCTACGTCAACAATGAACCTGAATTCCGTTGGGAACTCTTACAAGATCAAATGGCCTTCGATAAACTCCATGAGGGTATCAAGAAATTCGCTGAGGATGGGGCAACACTGAAAGCCTTGCTTCGTAAAAAACTTTCCGCCTGAAAATGATTTTACTGGACTCCCGAATGTATATTAGTTGCAGAGTTGAATTGAATGTGTTTGAACTTGCACAATGACATATGCCAGTGCAGTTAACCGTGAGACGAACTTGCCTTTTCGGAGGACAGAACACTGTGACATTGTGCAACTGTCCTTTAATATTGACGACTTCGTCGTACATAGCGACAATGGCTGGTTCTGGGGCTGGCTCACGACTTCCTACCCCACTGCTCGTCGTAGCAGGAGTGTCGGCCTTGGTTGCCGTACTCGTTTCTACAATGTCTATAACCCTCCACTTGCGAAACTATCGGAAACCTTCATTGCAAAGGTGACTCGTTTGCTATCGCTTGAGCAACATGGAAATAAATATTTCGTCTTAGAATGGTTATCCGTATCATGGTCATGGTACCCATGTATGCGATAGCGTCGCTGATATCGCTATTTTCGGTGGAGGCTGCTTTCTTCATTGATGCCATTCGGGATATTTACGAGGTGAGTTTGCTGTTACAATTCGGATATGTTTCTAAGTGAGTGCACCAGGCCTTTGTAATCTACTGCTTTTTTGCTCTCCTACTCTCATATCTTGGCGGAGAACGCTCCTTGCTCATTCTCCTACATGGTCGACCACCGAAAGAACCCGTGTTTCCTGTCAACCTCGTTAAACGTGAAATCGATGTAAGCGACCCACACACTTTCCTCTTTCTTAAAAGAGGCATCATTCGTGAGTTCTTTGTCTCCTTACCCCCCTTTGGCCCTCCAGCCTAACGCAGTTGTGCATAGAGTACGTTCAATTGAAGCCTGTCTTGGCCATCGTTACGATGATTTTGAAGGCAATCGGGAAATTCAACGAAGGGGATTTTCGTGCTAATTCTGGGTACCTCTACGTCAGCGTCGTTTACAATATCAGTATCTGTCTGGCATTGTATTGCCTGGCAATGTTTTGGGTGGTCGTGAATGACGATCTCAAACCTTTCAGGTAGGCCTCAAGTCCCGCTCTAATGCTTTTATGATCACTTAAATTGCTAAATTATAGACCTGTTCCGAAATTCCTGTGCGTTAAAGGAATTCTTTTCTTCTCCTTTTGGCAGTCTGTCGCGATCTCTGCCCTTGTCGCCGCACGTGTCATTACCCGCCTCGGTCCATATACCCACCCCGAGAACGTTTCCGTCGGACTCAACGACCTTCTGATTTGCATCGAGATGCCATTTTTTGCTATTGCACACAACTATGCGTTTTCATATCACGACTTTATCGACCCGAATCATTCGTTTGTTGCGAGGATGCCGATGTATTATGCGTTTCGTGATGCTTTTGGAGCGAAAGATGTGGTCGAGGATTCAAAAGCGACGTTACGTGGGAAAGGAATGGACTATCGGGAGTTTGAACCTGCAGAAGGGTTGATGCATCAAGGTGTAGGTTTGGAAAATAGGATTCGTGCTGGGTTGAGGTATAGTGGAGGTGGGAGGAAGAAGTATTGGTTACCCAAGACTGCGGGACAGGACCGACGCCCAGGAAGAGCCGAGAGGGTGGTGAATAAGGCGATAAGAGGTATTGCAAGTAATAATGAGGGTGTTCATGCCCCACTTTTGGAGAACCAGGCGGAGGGCGTTGTTCATCTTGCACCAGATATGATGGGTGATGGCGAGGAAACAATATGGGACGCTGAGCGGGAAGATGGAGAAGAGGGGTACGACTTGCCGTTTGGTGATGTTGATGAGATGGATGAAGAACTTTTCGACCATAGCAAGAAGTATCTCTTTGGAGATTACAATTATCCAACAATTGACGTTAGCACGGAGAGTGCGCGAGTGACGATATGGGCTGAGGAGGAACGAGTGTTGAGGGATGAACGAGGTGCTTGGTTTTCGCCGATTCGGGGATCGAAAGGTGTCGAGGCGATGAGGCAACGAGAGGGTTTTTCTTGGCAAGGTTATGGTGCTGTTAGTAACCCACCGACGAAACCAGCACCGTCAACCCAAGATGGGAAGCGGCCTGAGTCATTTTATGGCGAGCCGAGAATCATCGACCATGAACAGGAAAGAATGACGGTGGCCGCGGCGGGTGATTCAAAGGATGTGGTTATGAAGTGGACCAAGATTCAGCGGAATGACAACAGCAGTGGAAGCAGATCTCGCACGACGTCTCATAATAAACTCAATCCTCGTGCGCAAGCTGCGGGTGCTGGTTCGAGCAGCGCTGGTTCTTCAAGTCCTCACGGGAGGTCTACGCCAATAGTTTCGCGAACCAATTCACGATCAGGGGCTGTGTCGAATGCATATTCTCCTGATGCGGTTGATCTCGTTGTTGAGGAGTCTCAAGCCGAGGGGATGGAACCGCGTGAGAGACGGAAGGGAGAACCTTCGATTCGAGGACCCGTTCTGAAGAAGGTTTACAGAAGGGAATTTTCGATGCGTGGAAAGGACGGTGGGGATTTTGAAGCCGTAGAACCTCAAGGAGAAGTGACGGTGGCCATCGACAGTGAGACAATTAGCGAGGTAGTGGAGGAGAGATCGCAGGATAGAAACGAGGTTGACCATTCAGATGTGACAACGAATGTGGCACAGAGGGACGATCCAACCACTTTTCTCCATTCGGATCATGCCCAAACATACAGGTACGATGATATTCCAGATAACCCTTGGGCATGATGCATGATGATTCATTTTCGGGGTTAATAAATTTCTTGCTATTCTACACATTGCACAACTTGTCTTCTCCTTGTTATTGTACAGACTGTAAATTATGACTTTCCACGACTTAATGGCAATGAAAGTTATACTTGAAATCGGCTTTTTTAATTCTTCCCTCTTTTTGGACACTTGAACACCAAATTTGGCTCTTTGAATTTGTCAGAATTTCCATATCTGGACAGTAATGGTAATTTCAAAATGTTGATCAGATGTAGGTCGATTTTCTAGTGTGCCTTTAGGGGTATCAAAGATCGACCTACTCCGACTCGGATGTATTATTTTACGATGCCTTGATCCTCGTTAATCGGACAGCACGCTATGAGATCATCTTGCCCCGCAACGGTTTTTGTTCTCAAAAACAAAGTAATAAATACTTTCCATCAAGCATGCCATCAAGCATTCCAGATCCGAGTGCTTACCTTCCGAAGAATAGGACCCCAGCGGTCATTTGATAAAATATCAATAGCTTTTGTAGGATCAGATTGTAAGTATAGGGTAAGTAGTAAATGCAATGTGATCATGCCACTAACCTCGAGGATCGTGTCAAATCGCTTCCCCTTCAAACAGAATAGACGATGTTGAGCAACAAAATTTCATGGGGATCGGATCAAGAAAGTGCATTTTTACTCAAAGTCCACGAGCACGCCGAAATTGGTTTGAACCGCAGGTACCTCACGGTGCCTTGGATGACACGATAAATGCGACCTAAGTAAGTATTCTCGGTCCCGCCGCTGTGATAAAAGTCCAAGTTGCCGAGCTAGGCGCAAAAGGGTAATTTACCGGGAATATTCTCTGGAAGAGATCGATAATATTTTACGGCCCAACTATAATCAGCTCTTCGTCCGTTGGTGGATTTTTATCTTGGATGAGTTTCTGGTCAATGTGATATTTTGGCTGACGTTGGAGGTTGATCCACATGCCCACTTTAAGTTGGTGTTTCGAGTGAACAGATTTGGGTTTCGGCCCGATACTAGGTGACAGACGCCTTGACATCGGACTAGACACAGACGGAGACCTTCTCGCCACACTGTAGATCTTTATTGATGACCAATTTCATCTGAAAGTTGAGGTTAATTCCCAACATTTTTACGAGGTCTGCTCAAGGTCTGCTTTACGGCAGTGGAGCTAGAGTCTCGACCCTGCCTACACTGCTTTCTGCTCAGATCTGTTTCAAGAGTGTAATTCTATCCGGCGATGGACCAAGCTGCCTCTATTTAAGCGTCTTGGCAACGTAAAGGAATACGCGATCGGTTTCTCCCGGTGGATCTTCGTAGAAGGAATCGACCATTATAAAGTTTGACAAGTCAAACTAGATGAAACAGTAATATTTGTTGTTTCAAATTCTGGAAATGGTCCTTCGAGGCATATCATGATCAAGACGGGTGATTATCGTTTATCCTCCAATTCAGCCTGGACCTGGGCACTGAGGTCGATCAGAGAAGTATGCCGCTTCAAACATCGATAAATTAAGAATCGGAATTCACGGCCAGTACTATATAAACTATAACACTTCATAAATGATGCAGAGATGTTCATCACACAAAATCCCCCCTCACTTTTGTAGTGCTCAGCCCCTATGTCGCAGTGGGTAGTCATATGTACCTCCGTCTCTCACCTGACCACTCCTACCTACTTTGTCACAGGATACAGGCATCAACTGTTCGGGTTTTCGTCACTGGAGACGGTGAACATTACAACATCGTCGATATATCAAGGGCCACTGGCGGCCAGTGGATTCGTCACCGCATTTTATCAAAGGTACTAATCTCCGGGTGAAAATACCATCTTACTGGAGTTGCTGATATGTTGCTTAAAAGCTCTCCATCCCCGAGGAACACTTCCTCCAATATTCTATCCATTCCGAAGAGGGCTCTGGAAATCTAGGAGAAGCTCTCAGCGATCCCGAACTCTTTCTTCTCTGCCAGAAAAGTGGCAACGCATTTGGGGAACTCAAATTTCATGTCTGCTCTTGAGGCCACAGTTTTGCCGATCAGCATCCAAGTGGCAATCATGACGGTACGGCCATAATTCCTTTCAGCCTATGCCTTCTCCTCACGTTTCATCAGCATTGTGATTGACAGGAACATGATTTTGGGGTGATTAGCAAGGATAAGTGGTTCTCGCAGGTTCAATCTCCTCACGAGGCTCCGCCCATTTTGTTTTCGATTAATGGTCATCAACGACTCTTTTCCCAGGTGTTCCTATGTCAAATACCAAACTCAAAATGTCGCATTTTTATTCGACCCTATTGTATAACCCTATACCCATCTTTAATATTATCGCTATCGCTAAATTCCCTGCTGAGCTATAGGACTCCATGAGGTTTCGGTACGTCTGCCCGGATATACCATGTATGGAAAGTAATAATTTAAATTCAATCAATTCATAAACTTCATCATATGCCGATGGCAGATACTCCACTCCACTTTCGCTGTTAGTTCATGCGCACAGTTGGTTGCTAGCTCTCCTTGTCTCGGATTTTCGAAGGTTTGATCTCGCTCAGGCTGTCGTCAAAATTATCACCGCGAACAATTTTCCCTGAAAAATCCGAGCTAGGCTGATGATTGTGGATATAAAATTGCGCCCGCCCAATGCCCGATATGTGGTTTGCATCTGCAGGAAAGGCAGAACGAGTGACATCTAATTAAAGGGTCTGCTGCAGATTTTCTCCCACCTCTGAAAATTATCCTTTTGTATTGGACTGGACAGCAGGGTAATAGACCTAGGTACGTAACGCCTATTATTTTGGCCCACTGAGAACTTGTCTGAAAGACAAATTTTAGATCTTCCTTGGATCTTCTTCACAGAACCTCGAGACCAACTTCTGAGAATATTATTTCCATATTCTCTTACGACGGTATACACATTTGGCGTTCCGGATGAATAGTCTTGGAACAATGTGTCATTTAACACCCAACTTTTATCTTCTTAATGAAGACCACTGATCTTGTACGAAAATTTCTGACACGGTAATAGATAACTCCTGAATTTTTTTTCACGTACCACTCATCGGAATGAACCACTGTAGCAGCAGCTTAGTCTGAGACTACAACAGCTACATGATCATCGAATTTTGAACAAGACGAAAATGGGAATACCATTGCCAATGACGCGTCAAGGTCACATGCTAAGCACGTGTTTTGTTAATTAGTTTAAAATTTTTTTTAAAAATTTAAATTTAACATTGTTTTCAAGGTTCTTCCAATATGATGTGGACAAGTAAGTTTCGGTTTTTCTGCCTCAAGTATTGAGGTTCATATGTTACCAGGTCCGGTTCGAAAATCTGGAACAGCATACCTATCTCCTATACCCAACGAAATATACATGGAGATCTTTGGCTACCTAAGGCCCACGGATCCAAATGAGTGGATAGATGCTGAAGCACGGCAGCACTTCCGCAATTTAGCGCTTGTCTGCCGTTTTTTCTCATCTGTTATGTTACCATGGATCTTTGAGAATCTCACATTCGTCGAGAAGGATTCATATTCTCAAATTAGTTCGCCTCTTTCGACCACCGTTTCAGCCAAGTTTTGCCGACATGTTCTTGATGGCGACACCACGGCGTTGCTTTTGGCGAAACATGTCCAACGTTGGGCTTTTTTAGGGTCCCCGACCCAATCCAAATGGACTCCTGCATTTCTCTCGATGTATTTCAGAACATTTCAACACTTACCCAATCTCGTTGAGCTCTCGTTGAGCAACATCGTTATTCCCAAAGACTTCTTCAAACGTCTTGCCAATGTTCCGACTCTAGAAGTATTAAATCTTGATGATTCCTTGTTTGATGGAGGAGTGCAAGAAAAGCACCTCAAATATCTCGAATCGCTTTCGTTGAAACGTTTGGCACTTCTCAGGAACAGCAATCTCAAGCGACTTATTCCTCATCTCAACATGTCATCCCTTATTCACCTGGATCTTGATTTGGTTAACGGCCTCCAGGGATTGCCCCCGCTCAACAGCAGTTTGCCGCTCGAAAGTCTCCAGCTATGTGGTCTCGAGGACCCTTTGCAAGTCGTAGAATTGCTCGAACATACTCCCAAACTAAAGGCTCTTCACTTGTGGGTGTTCAGACCACCACGCGACTTTGTGTTGAAATCGCAGATCATCCCCCAACTCACTGAACTAGGCGCCAGTTGGCCTTTTTGTGCATACATATTACCAGGCCGTCCCATATCTCGCCTAAAATTGTTTTCAATGCCGGACCTAGGACGAAAGGATGAGGAGAAGATTTTGGCTGATTCTACGAAATTTGTCACCCATCTCATCTTCCCAATTTGCTCCTATGCTGATGTTCCGCTTTGGGAGCATTTTCCTGGGCTAGAAAATCTTGGGATTGATATAAAGGGATTTAGAGTTACAGCCTGGGGGGAGGTCTGTTTTGTTTCTTCAACGCAATTTTCATGTTTTAATGAATCAGGAAATGCAGACTGTCAATTCTGTATTGCAGAAATGGAACCGCCATCCGAACCTACGTTCTCTCTGCCTGGAATTCCCTAACGTTATTCCAATTCCGGCGATTGAATCTGGAGAAAGACAAGTCTTGGAATTCTTGAACACGATCTTTCCAGTTTTAACCAGTACAAAATTTTCCTTCAAATCCTCAACGCAATCAAGCCATTCCAATCCTCCCATCTCCTACTACGAAACTTGGAGTTATACCCGTGAAGTTGGTGGCTCGTGGAACCGAACTTTTCGGATCACTCACGACCCTTTCTGAGGCCTTCACACATTGCATATCCCATGTCGGTCAGTCTCTTTGCATTCTTAGCGCATACCGTCATCGAACCAACCCATTCGTTTCGCCTCCGACGAACTGTAATAGAAGAATGATGCGCTATAATATAAAATCAAAGGAATGAAGAATTTAATCAATGGGCGTTGTGTCAAATATATGACCCAAGTGCAAATTGGAACAAACTTAGACCCCTGCAGTCCGTTGGAGTTAAACTGCAGCACCCTTATATAAATAACTTACATGAATACATAGGTGTGGACGAAAGACCCAGTGCCGAGGCGCCCCCTTCAACGCTGTAGGCGACACGATGTAACTCAAATAGCGCCATGCAATGACCATTCTTGGAATGTGGATTGAATTTTCTGTCCAAAAATCAGCCATTGAGAATTTTTGGAAATAAAAACCCTACCATTCTGGACAACGGGCACCCAAAAAAATCCACCTGCACTTGGAGCAATATTGGCTTACCAAAGGCACTGGAACTCACAGTAAATGATCCTTATTCGATGATCCCCTCATCGTCCGTAGTGTCCAGGACGTGAAGCATGTGGGTGACCCGCAGTGTGTGTGTTGACAAAGGAGACAGTTTTCCTCGATGCTTTCGTCGACATATGCACCCACTGCAGGAAGTGGACCAAAAGAACGGTGATCTAGAAAACCGCAATGTTAGAACTCGTTTTTGGTGACTTATCCGCCTTGCCTCACCAATCAATATTCGATGCTTGAAGGATCGAACTCTGTTTGAGGGAATGAATGATACATAGAGACGATGTATACGCGATCTAGTGTGGTAAATTTTGCATCGTCCTCTTGCCAAGCGATTGCATCAACTTTGAACATCAGACAAGTAACACCCTTGTCTTGAGTATAAAGCAATCCGGTCAGCAGATTCCCGGTTGGGTTGGGTTAGTTAAGACCGTGAGGTCATGTCAGCTGAAGGGTTTTGTTTTCTTCCAGATGAAGGATATCAATGATCGATGATCGGGCAGGCTCCTCAAGGCCTCATCCTTATGGTGAGAATGTTGGTGAAATTCTGCGAGGCGAGGTGAGGTTAAGTTGAAATCCGAACGAATCGGCAAGGCGGACCGAAAGTCACGGCAATGGTCACAAACATACTCGGTCACGATCGAAGGTACAAGTTGTGCGCACTGCGAACTGCGATGGCAAACATCATTCTCTGCTAAATCTGGAAGCGACTGGACAATAAATGAGCTAGCTGCATACTTTTAGGCCCAGGCTTTACCCCACCCTCAGATTGACCCGAGCTCCCTCAACTTTCAAGCAGCCAACGATTGGAATGCCGAGTTTCTCAATTTCCTGGATATGGCAATGTCGCCTCGCTCATGCGAGTCTGCAGTCGACGACTTTGTAGCTGGTCTCTTCAGGTCGCTCGGCTATGCTAAACGCAATCGGGTTGCTCGTACTTGAGCCTGTGGCGAGTTCAGACACGCGCAAACCGATGTCTGCATCGTAGATCGTGATAAAAATGACATCCTTCTGCTTGTTCAGGAGGACAAACGTTTCGAGGGGGGCGAAGGTGGAGACCCTGAAGCTCAGCTGGTTGCGGAAGCTATCGCGGCATTTGGCATAAACAACGAGGAAAGGGTCAAAGCTGATGTGGATGCACTTGACGAGAAGTTTTGCCGTCGAAGACGTTCTACAAGATTCCCGTCACAAAAGATCTGCTACACTGGCACGTCGCTCAGGGCACCTTTCCTCCTAACCCCATTAATGTCACATTCTGTCAACCACTGGTACCTCGACCTGCTCGCCGATACAGCGAGGGAATGAAACCTCTCGACAACAGGCAGCAGATCCTCTGTTGTTACGAAGCCTTCAGGACAGTTGTCGGGATCTGATTTTTTAAGTGGTCTCTTTCGAGGAAAGCTTGAGATAGGAGGTGAGAACGGCTAATCAGCGGACACTAGTATTATTCCAATGGGTTCCAGTTTGGGTGAAGCCCAGGTCAGTTATCAAAATACTAATGTAGTATCCTCTACAATAAGCATGCAGTCAACCTCTTCACCAAGCACAGCTCGTAGTCTTCGACGCGTGGTTGGAATTCGGCCGCTACAGCCTCCCGAACCTGTCAGCTCCTACAGATTCTTAAGGTAGCTCCGACGGCCGGCTCAGAAAATAGAGATAGGTCTCTGCCGGACGTCTCTCCGGAATGCACCCTGCAGTTGGAAGGTTAGAGAGATTTCACACTATCTATAATTCTGTACATGCGCTAAATTTTGTATCAGTCGCTACTGCAGAAACTTGAAGTCCCTGGAAGCTGATCACATGCTGCCCGATTACTTGTCGTGGTACAATAACCTGCAGACTTCAAATCTTTCCCGTGTCCTTGCCTCTTTCAAGTTGAAAAGGCAGATCTCCCAACACATAACATTCACTCAAAAATGCGAAGACGTTGAACCCACGATAATTTGCAAGCTATTTGGCCATTTTATCCTACAACAGATTAGCCTCCGTTAATGAAACTGGAAGCGGCCCGTCAGCACTCGAACGGAGTCTATTGACTGTCCTCGAGAGACTCGGAGCAGTCATGAAGCACAACCCCCGCAAGTTCCGTGGACTAGGAGCTCACGCCCAGGTGCGGCCGAGACTATGGCAAGGCAGGGGAAGCATAAATCAAGTAGCTTTCAGATTGTACAGTATATTTTGTTTCGTGAATCGTAACTCTAAACATAAAGCGTAACACCACGTCGGGCTTTCAGCCAGGTAATGCGTGCTCACAACACCAAGATGTTTCTCCAATCTGATAGGATTTTCATATCATGGTCCAGGAGGTTTGGTGTGGGAAAATGATTGAGCTGCAATTTGGATCGATTTCAATCTGGCCTGTCAACTTTTTATAACCCGTTGCGTTGATATGTCTGACTATCTAGTAACGCCCACTTCGCCCTGCTCCTGTCAGGATGCACCCATGCAGGCGATTTATTTCTTACACTACATTTTTCTTACAGGCACTCATGGCGGGTGCCATAGGTCGGCTTACTTTGGAGGAAATTGCGGATCGACATACAGGATTCACAGCAGGGAGCATTCATCTGCCAATTGTACCCT
>Ga0307517_10001308_pt1 | contig 41779 bp, 42 predicted proteins | sample 23_EM_MG_FD_194515 | JGI IMG/M metagenome (GOLD analysis project Ga0307517, IMG submission 194515) | Populus trichocarpa ectomycorrhiza microbial communities from riparian zone in the Pacific Northwest, United States - 23_EM | ecosystem: Host-associated > Plants > Roots > Unclassified | place...
GCCGGCTCGAGTCTAGTCCAGACCTGGGCTCGAGCCGGCTCGGCTCGTGGCACCCCCGGGCTCGAAGGGCTCGAGCCAGGCTCGGCTCGAGTCTGGCTCGAGTCCGCTTGGCTCGTGCACAACACTATTCTGTCATTGCCTCTCTTTTTTATCTTCCACATTCCCCCTTCCCGGTCACCAAATATATTCTTATTCCGTAGGAACTTCCTGCTAGGGAGTTGGCGTCGGCGAGGTTTGGGGGTAAGTAGGCGTTGGTGTAGAAATCTTTCCAGTTTCTTACCCTATAGGTTCACTATATATGGATATTTTGATTTTTCCTAATTACAATTAGTCTATCATCATATTCTGACTCCTCATTCCTGGCATTCTTTTTTTCGTTAAACTAGTACTTGTCTTATGTTTTGTGGGTAGTGGTGTATATTATGTTGGAGGGATGTGCTTGGATTTGTTACGGGAGTGGGGAGGATGGTTCGGGAGACATGCAGATGGGACGGGTACGGGAGAATTTTCAACAATATACTTTTACCCGCTATGTTTTTTCTTTGTTATCATGGAAGTATACGGAGGAACAAGGGCCCAGAGATAGGTGTAGTGATCCATAGAAGGATCAGGATGTGGTATTTGCCTTTTACTTATAAACCTGTCCTTACCGTTAGTTTGATTTTTAGTTAGAGCGAGAGCGAGCAAATGAACCCAGTTTAGGCGGTAAAACCTACGTTCCATATCTTTCCTCCAAAGTGTCTAAGTTCCAAGTGAACTCGCTTAGTTAATCGGCTACTTCCATGCAACCCTCATTTCCCTTTTTTGATATAGAATAGTATGGCCTGCCGCGAGCCATTTGGTAGTAATGGATGGTGAACAAGGAACCCATCCCAAATTCCTTAGCTGCCAGTCTACCTCCGCCCAGTGATTGCCTTCTCTTCGGCTAAATGGTCACAAGCCGCTCCCTTTGTAGACAATCGCTACAATACCCAGCACGGGAATGTTCCAAATGACTGAAGCACAACCCTCAAATACCCCGGTACATTTTTTAATACCGGCGAATGGTTTGCTGGTAGCATCAGAAGGGCGCAGGCGTCGCTGGCGTGGGCTACTTAAACTGGATTCTGCAAATGTGTGAGGTCGTGGGCTGGCCTACCCCGGTGGGGGCACCCGCAGAGTATAATATTAGGTGTAGCCCCGATAGGCCGTAGATATTATCTATTCCTGTATGATATTGTGCGTGGTCAAAATTAACCGATCACTCGGGTGAGCGTGGCAGTGCATGGATTCCGGGCCCCCACAAAAATCATCACTTAACAGGCACCTCGTAATTTTTTGGACTTCAACGGCGAAATGATACACGGCGAAATGATACAAGGCGAAACGAGATACGGCGAGTGACAAGCGGTGAAACGAAACGCCAAGTAAACACAACCTAAACGATCGCGCTCAGGGGTGGGGGGAAACCCTTCACTAACTTAACAACCACAGTCTCCCGCTCAACACGACTCGATGCTCAACTCTCTAAACAACTAACTAAGGGCGATCACAGGAGTATATATCAATCACAAAGACATCATATCCATCCATGAGGCACCACCCTACTCCATGTGAGTCTCTCCTCACCCGTAAGCACTCCCGGCTAACTGAAACGAAAACAAACACTTCCGCACCTCTCACGCTAGCCTTACAGTGCTTCTACTTTTTCCCCGGCTTTTCTCCCGACTTTCCCGAAAACTGCACGATCCTAAAACTATCGCGTATTCCTGTATTCGTAATGCCTTCCCGAACGCATAAACTAAACACCCAAAGCCGAACCATATACCCGAAGCCAAAGCGAACCCCCGAAGACAAACCCATGCCTGAATCCTCAGCACATCTCCGAACACAAAACAATGCTCGATGCCGGAGCCATATGCTCAGATCCTCGACGCATATCCAAAGCCACAAACAAGCGTGCTCCCGGAAGCTATCTGAACAACGGAAGCACCGCGAGAGCATGGCGAGCAGCCCCATTTTCAACAATAATACCTTCTCTTTCTTTATTAAGGCTGATGGATGGTATGCGGGTACTAAATACTACCATGTATTTAAATTATTTTTACTTATTTTTCTTGGTTGGGTTTGAGTGGTTGTATCCAGGAGGTTGACAATATCACGGCGAAAATTATGAACGTTCGTTGATCGGCTAATTTTGTCCACGCACAATACCACAAAAACTTGAATAATATAGTGACCCTGAAAAGGCCTTTAGGAGCCAGTGTATGGCACTATACAGTACTGTCTACCTCCTACCCTACCCTATCATATTGTGATGGGAGGAGACATTCACCGGCAAAGTAATATCGATGTTACTCTGTCCGAATCTTTACGTGGCGCCCAGGTACAACACTTGAGGATTGTTTCCCATCCTATCTTTGCCCTTTAAAATGGAGGATTCTGTAGTTGAATGAGAAGCGGTTCTATTTTACCGTGGGGGGGTGTCAAATAATGGAGAATACCTTTAAGTTACATCGCAACCAAACCTACGGCATATTCCCCACCCCCGAAGCAAGGTCGTTTCGCTCTGGGAGCAAGGCTATTTAAATTGCCTCCATGCCCCCGGGGATGAAGGTGATAGTTGATGCTGAGCGATGGTATATGAGATTTTAAGTGTATTTTATTTTATTTTTATTGTTAAGGTTACCCGAGGGGTTATTGCTTGCATTAAGCTCGGGTATGATACTTGGTTGGGATGTAAAGGTGTTCGCGTTTATTTGACACACAGGGTATCCCGTAGCCGGCCACCGAGCAATTAAACCTTAACCGAGGGAGTGAAGTTTTAGGACTAAAGAGAAGCTATGAGGGATACCGTATTTACTCGTATAATCCACTATCTCCGTATGCGAGGCTATCTCCGTCAATCCCTGGCTCAAGCCACTATAGGCTTAGTTTGACAGGTTAACAGAATTGCGAATACCAGTTAGCGAGATCAAGCACGTCGAGCACACTCAGGCTTGACCGTGTGAGGAAAACACTAATCCTTCCTAGGGGTTTTTGTCTCTGATCATGGAGATAGCCTTGCATACGGAGATAGTGGATTATACGAGTAAATACGGTATTGTGGGATAGCTCTCGAGTTACATTTCCCTTGCTCTCTGGCTACAAAATCACCTGTATGTTCATTACTTTATTCAGGTTCGTGCTCTTTGTGTATCAACGATGAGAATTTGGGAAACAGAGTAAAACCAATTGCCCAATCTTGTTCGATTTCTCAATTGCAAGAGATTTCACAATATTATCAGGGGGACTTCAGTAGAATTTCCATATCATGCACTACAGTGCCTTATGTTTTCACAGCAAGGTTTCGTGTTTTACTGTATCCGAAATTGCTGAGTCAGGTCCCCAGAACCCATCAGAGCCTCAACTCGCCGGGTATTACCTTGACATGGAAATGATTGGACAGTAAGGTGGTTGCCACAAGAGGAGCCACATCGCCCCACTTTTCTTCATGCTCGCCGACAGCAAGTGTTTAAACTCCCGCACTAACCCCACATCCCGCCGTCGCACTTCTAACCCAACAGGCATTTCGGACAGAACATCATTGCCCAGACCACACATCCACGATCGATCAAATTCAGCGACAGCAATGTCAACTGCAGAAACACGGGAAGGAGTTACAACAAGGCCTCTCATGGCCCTAGCTAGGATACGAATGTCATGTGTTGGCTTTCTCCACCAAAGCCGGATAATGAATACCATGGCATGCGTATCAAACGAGTTGACCATGTCGCAGGTTGGCTTTTGGAAACAAGTAAGTTTCGGGGGTGGTGGGAAGGTGGGACCGGGGCTTTTAAGGCTGTCTCGTTCTGTTCTAGGAATCCGGGAGTGGGCAAAACATATCTGAGGTGAGTGGGTTTTTGAAGGAAGCGAACACTATTGACGAGGTGGAATTCTACCTCCGACAGGTCATGCAATGAGACAGAGAAATGAAATCATCGCTGCATAATTGTACTACGGCTTCCTTACTCAGAGGGGGCAGACGATATCGGGGATTACTTGGGGATAGTGTTGGAGAGGGATGATATTCCACGGGGGCTGAGTCATGATTTGCGGGCGGATATTGTGAAGATTATTTTGGAAAAGATGTCGGAAACGTGTGTAGGATAATTTGGCGTTTCCCCTTTTTCAGCGATGTTACCTACAAGGGGTAGTGTGCAGATCGCTCCTTCTTCGGTAAACATCGGGGCTATTCCGGAGAGGTCACCTTTTGCTAATGAAAGAAACCTAAACAGATGAGGAGCAGCAATCCACCGGGCGATGCCTATACGGCAACTCCAATCCGACTGAGGAGGCAGAGGTGAAATTCTCGGTGCTCGGAATGGGGGTGTTGATGCCCTTGAAGATCACCGGCGATCACTCCATTCCAACTTATTTTCCTTTGTACCCTTTCGCATATTGTCGCTTGTTTGTTATTAGTTTCCTTTGTCACTCATTATCAATCAAGAGGAGGAGCGGATATACCTTGCTGGTATACTATAGGATGATTTGCATACATGGCCGGTGGTGCCCGGATAAGAAACCGGAGCGTAAACCGGAGATGAAACTGCAGAGGCAACCGCAGAGGAAACCGGTGGATGAAGCGGAATGCTTGACGGAAAAGGGACCGGAACCATATTCTCCCTGGGCATCTCGGGCAGGATTTCCGGGAGCGGACACGGTGAAAAGATCTTTGTATTGTCTATATAAACCCTATATTCCACCATAGTTAGAGAGACAAGCAAGCAAGATAGCCACGCCTCCAGTCAATATACATACGTTTTCTCCTTGACTTTTTTGTCCTTCTTCATCTAGCAAGCCGGCTCTTCTCCGATCCCGAACTCATAATAACAGGCAGGGGGTTTCCATAGCAGGTTGAATTCTGCCAGGAGTGGAAGCCTCCTCTGGGCTGATTCTGCTGTGACACCACCTTACCCTACGGGCAGGGGCAGGGGGGGGCAACGGATATTAACCTACCGGTACCAGCACCTTAACCAATTACCGTAAAAATCCTTTAAATCCACCATCGGGGATCAAGCTCCAAGCCATCGCAATTCAAAACAAAACACCCTGAGAAGGAATAGTGTTATCCTGACAGAGCATAGCTTGGGGAGGTTGAGCTTGCTGGATCTAATTCACAGGGGTTCGTTATCTCGCTAAACTACCTAGTTAAGCCTATTGTGGTTTAGATAGTAATTTCCGTTTGAGATCTCCGATGGTGGATTTAAAGGATTTTTACAGTAGCGCAATACCTACACAGGGGGGTCACATATTGCCGATGTTGTATCAGTCAACGTTAGGTGGGCATAACTACTCGAGCACTCGAGTATGGTTTCAACAGGAGGAAATCGTGCACTTTCTTATTCGGAATAGCTTGCTGGTATTTGTATGTATCGGGACTAGGGTGGTTAGAGATATTTAGTTATTGGAAGGTTAAGATTAGTTCGAGTGTTGAGTTGATAATGTTTGCTATTGTTTATTGGTTTTGAAGGGGGTGGTTGAAGGCTTTTTTTTGTGTAATGGAGCTCGCTAGAGTTGTTGCTCAAATTTTTCCGGACTTTTCCAGTGAATCCAATCATTTTGGGAAAAGAAAATAGAATGTCATCATGGATGGGGTTGTGATCCCTCTTTGCTTATCTTCGGTTGCGGCTCATTGTCATAGATATCACGTGATGAAGTGCGACTCCCAGTGCTCACGCATTTGTGAGGGGAAAAATTGCTAGTTTTCCGCGGTATTTCATAGCAACCCTTGGATATTACGAGTACACTAGAATGCGTATTGGGCACTAGGGCGATCAGGCGTTCTCTCTCAAGCCTTCGCTCCAATCTAATCGGAAGTATTGGTCTAATATGAGTAAAAGTACGACTATGTTCGGCTATCCGCCAGACTACTTGGGAGGTTGGGACCTAGGAAATGACCACAGTCATATGAATGTATATGTCAGTGGATGCCGCTAATTTTTATAAGCGGGACAACCTTAGGCGCATCTATACAGGTACTCTGGGGATCATTACCACGGAGAAAACATAATCCTTATTAGTATAGAGGGCTGTTTGGGATTAGTAGGGGCGCCGGTAGTTTTGTGATATTTACTGACACTCATGAATCAACACCCCTGGATAACTGGGAAGTGTCTGCTACTGGATGGAGCTAGGGGTCTTGCCGAGAGGATCCCACTCAGGACTTTATCACGTGGAGCTGAATTCCCAACGTTATGTGTAGCAATAGCAGGTGGATGCAAATGTTCTGGAGCAGCGTCCCCTATCGGATTGCTTGAGTGTTCCATGAAGCAAATACTATTGCAGTACACGGCCCCGGTTGGCCTACCGGTACTGTACACTGCAGATGGGCCTGGAATACTGACGGTTTATTTGGTCGTGATCCTTAAGAATATTTGAGTATGTATTTTGTGAGAGTCTCGGGTGCATGGGGTCCATTGGTGAGGGCTGCGCGTAATTGAAAGGCTTTTGTGAACACAACCGCCATCGAATACCGCCCAAATTCAGCTTTCTTCTAGGATCTCCGCATTATGCGATAGTGGCGGTGTTCGCAAGCTCATTCGATTGTGAATAGGGAGGGTCGCGGGAATGCGCAGTAGTTTAGGGGAGGCGGAGGCTGCCAGTGCAGCCAGCTTAGAATCACCCCCCGTCGCTCCCCGCAAACACTTTACTGTTTGTTGAAACGACTGTTGTTGATTGACTAAGAGAGAGAGAGAGAAGTGGGGTGACCCCGGCTATGTAACAAGAAAAGACGCAGTCACGATTTCCCCAGTTCACAGAGCCTCACTCGCCGCCGCATCACCGCCGCATCGCCGGCTTACATAACACCCCGCAGTCAACCATACCAGATATGGAAGGATGCTCCAACACTCCCACTCCTTCCATGTCGTATATGTATGAAAGAAAGAAAGAAACCCTCTGTAGCAGAACCACACAGCATACTAGTAGGAATAAAGAAGTAGCAACATAGAAGACAACACTGGGTAGCCTCCTTAAACCCCTGCTCAAAGCCAAAACCTTGGATAAGGGAAAAAAGCGTTTGAGTTAGGGGAAGAGTACTCAACCCGATACAAGCCCATTGTAATCCTCCCACTGAAGTCCTAGCTGTAGACAAATAAAAGGAATCTGATATTAACATTTTTAAGCCTTTAGCTCAAGAGCTGAGCGATGCATTCCCAAGCCTTTGACATGCTGCCAGTGGAGATCTGAGGGTAGCGGTGTGGTGAGAATATCGGCACTCATCTCACGAGTTGAGATGTAGTCGATCGTAATAAGTCCTTGGTTGTAGACTTGCCGTATGTAGTGATACTTGAACTCAATATGCTTGGTGTATGTATGGAAGCGCGGATTCTGGATTAGCTTTAGTGCACCTTGATTGTCAACCAGAATCATGGTAGGGGGTAGAGGAGGAGGAAAACTCCCGTTTTGACTTATCCTTGTTAAATCTTGATAGATTCTCCGAAGCGAAACAGCCTCTTTGCTGGCTTCACAGCAGGCCACATATTCGGCCTCAGTAGTTGACAAAGCCACAACCTTCTGCTTCGAAGCTTGCCACGGTATGGCCCCCTTACACAGAACGAATACAAATCCTGAGGTAGATTTCCTATCGTCGATATCGCCAGCACAATCAGAGTCCGAAAAACCTGAAAGGGTTCCATAGTCCTTGTAGTATTCAATCCCAAGGTCCGAAGTATATTGCAGGTACCGTAGAGTCCGCTCAGCAGCCAAGTAGTTCTCCATCGTTGCAGATGCATTAAACTTACTGAGAACAGAGACAGTAGAGCTTAGATCCAGTCAAGTTCCCACAGCAAGGTACATAATACTGCCTACAAGAGCTTGATATTGCTTTTGTTGTTCCGGTGAGAGTACTGCCGGTGGAGAGATAGGTAACTCAGTCTTGGCCTTATGTCTATGGTGGCGGGCCGTTTCCATTGGAGTTCCTAAGCCATTTCACTGTGCCATTCCAAAGCGTTCCAGAACTGAGAGTATTAGATGCGACTAGCGAACAGTTATCTTATCCTTTTCCTGGTGAATCTCTAGTCCTAGAAACTGCCGAATAGGGCCAAGGTCCTTCATCTGATAGTAGTTGTAAAGCTGTTTCTTAGTAGACTCAACTAAACCAATATCTGGTGATGCGATCAGTATATTATCAACATAAAGGATTAGGATAACCTTGTCGGAGGTATATAGATTTGAGTCCGCAAGTGACTGAATAAATCCCATCTGTTTTAGTGTACGATCAATCTCCTGAAACCAGAAACCTCGGGCTTGCTTCAACCCATAGAGCGCCTTTTGTAACAGACAAATCCGATTGCCAAAGCAAGAGTGCAACCACTCAATCTCCGGGAGTGGCTCCATCACGACAACTCCATCAATCTTAGGATAAAGAAAGGCAGTTACAACATCCATCTGATGAACATGCCAGTGTCTTGACACTGCCAGGGCTAACAGCATGCGTAGAGTACTCAAGCGCGCAACTGGTGCAAATGTCTCCTCATAGTCAATTCCATTGACGTGCTTGTAGCCTTTGATCACTAGCGTGGCCTTATATCTCTTCTTGCCATCTGCATCAATCTTGGTCCTGTAGACCCACTTGGAGCTGATGATCTTCGGACTACCAGTCACATGGCATTCCTGGGGTATCCAGGTCCCATGCTTTATCAGCGAGGCTGTAACAGGTTTATTCCTGTCTAACGAAAATACAATAGGACCGGCGATAGACCTGCGAGCGCTGGTGCTAAGGGAGGCTTGTTTGGACTAGAGATAAGAGATAATAGTTGAATGACAAATAGAACTCAGGGATTCCCGTTCAACCAAGTGTATTCTTAGAGTGAAGGTCTGTCGAAGTCTGCTGTCGCCTGCTAGCCAGGAGACCAGTTTAAATACAAAAGCCCAAGAGCGATAGCCTTCCTGCAATCACGATTATAACCAGTAGCTGCCACATACTGGAATCCTGTAATTCTGCAAGACCAAAGAAAGAAACAAACAAACAAACAGTGCTCATCCTTCGTCAGTGTTACATGACCATTCCATACCCGGAATCCTAAATATAAACTTCCAACAAAGCAAACTAAACATAGCAATACGATAGCATAGCCTACCTGACTCAGAGACAGTGGCGGAGCTGAAATCAAATCAAATAGACCAAATATAAATCAACTAAACATAGGAGATCCTGCACTGTCCACTCCTGTCTACCGTTTCCGGAACATGTACACATGTTACATTCCCTTATTCTGAAAAAGCAACAATCATTCCAAAGTCTTCGCTGTCCTCAGCGCTCTCGTCGGTGTGCCATAGGAGGCTGTCGTCATGTGTGGGGAAATAGTCCTGCTAAGAGCTGCTAGAATTATATTCCTCATCGTCATTGGGTTCGCAGAAGTGGTTTGGGCAATCGTTTGCAGTACAGGGTGTAGAGGAAACTTCCATGGGTTCCCAGAAAGCTTTAATGTAGTGGGAGGTGATCTGGGGCGTCGGTTCTGCTGGCTGGTTAGCGTCCCAGTATTCCTGTATGAGTTCCAGGGAGTGGTCGAGGTTCTCAATAGGTTCCCAGGAGTGATCTGCGCGCTCAGAGCCTTTCGAGTGGACCATGAATTCGTACCTGTTGTTCTGGCGGTGGTAGTCGAGTATCTGCTCTGCTTCCCATTCTTCTGCATTGTCGATTAGGATCGGTGCCGGCTTGTCCATTCTGCGGGACTTGAATCTATTGGGATCGTTCTCTCTTTATTTCTTAAGGGAGGAGACATGGAAGTAGGGTTTCTGGCGGGCCATTAGGGGCGGGAGGTGTAGTTTGTAGTTGTCTGTATCATGTAGATATTCTAGGATCTTGAAGGGACCAAACCAGCATGGTTCTAGCTGCTTGGATCGTCCAGGGGACGAGGTATACGGGCGGCCTCTAACAAGAACTCTGCTGCCATTCTTAAACCGTTCCATTAGGGGTTTCCGGCGTTTGTCAGCTTGAACAGTCTGGCGGAATGTAGCATGCTTTCTGGCCATGTCTACTTCCAATCTCGTTGCTTCATGGGCATTTAAGATATCGTCCACACCGGGTACCTTGCTGGCGGATGTCTGAACAGGGTAGAATATCTTCCAGGGGCGTCCATAGAGGGCATGGTATGGTGAGATGCCTAGAGATGAATGGGGGGCGCCGTTCATGGCTGCTGCAATGGCGGGAAGGGTGCCAGACCAGTTGTTTTGTCTGCGGTTAACGAAGTTCCTCATTAGCTGTTTGAGGGTACAGATCCTTCTCTCAACCTGGCCATTCGTTTGGTGGTGGTATTGGGTCGCCATCCAGACCTGGATACCAAGGGACTTCATCATCTGTGACCAAAGCTTAGAGGTAAAGAGAGAGTCCTGGTCAAGGACAATGCTAAGAGGGAGGCCGTGGAGATCGAAGATAATACTGTTGAGTTTGGGGAAGAACTTCGCAGCGGTAGCAGCGTCCTTGAGTGGGATGAGTTGTGTGTAGGAGGTAAAGCGGTCCATTATGAGCATGATGGATGTATAGCCATCGGATGTGTTAAAAGGGCCGGCGAAGTCTATGGCTAGGGATTGGTAGGCTTCATCGGAGTCAGCGATGGTAAGGGATCGTCCATAGGGTAGGGTGGTAGACTCGTTGTTAATCTGGCACTTATCACATGACCGACAGTATGGGACAAAGTCATGGTGCATCTGTGGCCACCAGAAGAAGCAAGCCGCATAGGAGTAGCATTTGTAAGCTGAGAAATGTCCGAGGCCTTCATGGACAGTCTTGAGGATGAAATCCCGTAGGGATACCCCCTTCTCAAGAGGTCCTACTGGTATATAAAGGTTTTCGTACCGATTGGTGTTCTGGGCAAGTAGAAGGCCATCGGGGATGGAATAGTGCAATTTGTTATCGGTTTCCATGACCCTGGTGGTGTAGAGGGGGTCGGACTTAAGGGCTTCTCTAACTGGCTGGGCAAGGATACCCATAAGGCGGAAGTGTAGCGTGCTTAGGAATTGGTTGGTATTGGTTACCTTATCGGAGTAATAGCCTGCTGGGCTGTAAAGGGGACTAAAGGCTGGCGAGGCCATGAGCAGTGTGGTTAGAATGGTATGATTCATACGAAAAGGCGGGAGGCTTTCTGAGAGGTATGAGATCTCGGGGAACGAGGCCTAGCCTGCCTGAAGGGCTGTATTCGATGTTGAAGTCCTATCCTGCTCTTTTCTCTTTGTCTTCTTACTCTGCTTCCGGACCTTAGGGCCCTTTGGCCAGTAACCTGCACCTTCTTTTTCATTCTTATGTATTTCACACCCATCGTCAGTGCATGACATCCAGCTCATTTCTGAGTGTCGTTGTTCCATTTCACTAGAGATTGGGAGAGTTCTATTATCACCCCAAGAGTTTCCAATCGATATTCTGCTATCGTTGCTGGCTGCGCTCGCTGTGGCTGGCGAGGAAACCGAGGCCTTACATTTCTGGGAGCGAGTTACTGCATTGCTGGTAATCTCGTCCATAAGGTATTCAGGGCGGCAGCGACTGATAGAGTCACTGCTGGTAAGAGTGGGAGAGGTTTGGGCTTCGCCTGAGTGGTACGTGGTGTCTTCTGATTCAATGCTAAAATCGGTAGAAGAGGCGTAGCTTGTATTGATCTGTAGGGGTTCGGTAGGGGCAGGTAGCTCAAGGCTGTCATAATTGATAGTGGAGTCCCTGAGCCTTATATCTACCGGCGCTGGGGTTCCCTCATGGATTCTCGATAGGTAGTCTGCTAGGAAATTCTTCCCTCCTGGCTGGTATTCTATTTTAAAATCAAAGCGACTGATATGCGTCAGCCATCTCTGCTGTCGTTCATTGATATTCTTTTGTGTCATGAGTTTGGTAAGACTCTCGTGGTCTGTAACTACTGTAAATTGCCTGTGTAGCAAATGGGGGGCGAATGCTTCCATAGCCTCAATGATTGCCCGCGTTTCTTGTTGGTGTGTGGGGTAGTTGCTTTTAGAGTTCGTTACGGGACGGACGGGACCCCGAAAAACGCGGGCCCCCGACCCTTTTCCCCACCCCGGCCCGCTCAACGGCCTGGGGCAGGGTGTCCTTTTCGGCATTCCCTGTCCCTGTCCCCGCTCAGGCCCCCGCCCCACCCATACCCAGACGGGTCCCCGTTAAAAATAGGTGGTAACAAACGGGGCCCGTCCAGGGAATGTGTGCGGGTGGGCCCCAGACGGGGGCGGGGCGGGGATTACCCGATAAATACCCCCCCCGGCCCCGTGCAAGGGCGGGGCCTGGCTAGTGAAAATGCGCCCTGCCCTGCCCCGTAACGAACACTAGTTGCTTTGTGATGGCGTCAGCTTCTTGATGTCCAACGCTGCAGGTCTGGCTGCATCTCTGGTTGGTCCTTGGCCTATCCAAGCGCCCTTTCCTGTAGGGGATGTATCGGTAAAAAGCCATATCATATCTGGCTTATTATAGTCGATCGGCCTTAGGACTTTGTGCTTATCTGCAGCTCGCTTGACTGCTTCGAAGGCGCCTTCCTCCAGCTCTGTCCATAGCGATTTAGCGTTCCCACTCAGCTCTGTCAGCGGGGCTGTGATGGTGGCGATGTGGTGAATGACCTCCGAGATATAATTTACCATTCCATTGAATCGCAGCATTTCTTTCTGGCTCTCTGGTCTTGTCCAGTCCATTATGGTCCGGATCTTCTCTGGCGCAGGGTGGATGCCATCATCGTCTATTATATGGCCTAGGATATCCAGCTTTATGGCAAAGAAAACACCTTTCTTTGGGTTGGCATAATAGCCGGCGTTCTGCAGCTTACTGCAGGCATTCGTACCGTTCTTAACATGCTCTTCAAAGGTGTCACTGAAGACAAAAATATCGTCAATGTACACCCATATGTTCTTGCCTAAGTCGTCATGGAATAGGTCCTCCATAGTCCTTACAAAGGTTCCGGGAGCATTCATGTCTCCTTCCATCATGACCTGGCTGGTAAAGCCGCCAAATGGTGTCTTGATAGTGTTGTATTTGACGTCATGTGGATCTACTCTGGTCTGGAAATAGGCGTCACTGAGATCTATCTTGCTGCGGAATCGTCCTCTGGCTACCGCATTTAATATAGTGTTTTGTTCTGGGATCTGTGTGTGATCGGCCTGGGTGTCGTCATTCCTGACGCCAAGGTCTACCAGGGGTCGGATTCTGCCATCGCTTTTGGCTTCCACAAACATGCTGGCTCCTCCGGGCACACTTGTCCTATGGAGGATACCGGCGTTTATCTGCTTATTGATCCATGCCTTGTATTTGGGCATTACGGCTTGTGGCGCTTGGAATGTGGCTGTCTTTAAAAGCTTCTTCGGGTCTATGAAGCTCATCCTGTGCATTATCTTGTGTACAGGAGGCAGTTCCTCAGGTACTTATGTGACAAATACCTTGCGGAAAATCGCCAAGAAGTCTGCTACTTCCTGTGGGTTCGTCATGGCTGATCTGGACTCTCTAGACTTTCCGTCACAGGTAACTCTGACCTTGTACTTGGAGAAGTAAATGCTGTTCTTTTGGCAATCGAATACCACTCCTAGCCTTATGAGATCGTCCATACTGATGAGGATATTATAGTCTGATACTGGCGTGACTAGCATATGCACCTTGTGGACTCTCATTTTGCCTAGCCGAATCAGCGAAGTTGCAAGTTGATCGCGATCCTTTAACTGCCCTCTTTAGAGTGACGGGATTCTTCCTAGCGGTGTAGGGGATGTTGTGTGTTGTAACGAATTTGTTGGATATCAGGGCACCGCCAATGGTACCTGTATCGGCAAGGGCTCTGGCTGGCTTGCCCTTGATGTTGATAGTGAATTCGAGTGCCTGGAATGGCCTATCCTTTGGCATGCCTTCTGTAGTTATTTATGTCCTGGCAGAGCCGCTGCCAGCTAGCTGCTCTTTGCTGTCTGTATCGGGCTCATATTCGCCTTCGCTGCTGTCTGGGCTTTCCTCAGAGAGGCGAACATGGTTGGTTTTAACTTCTTTCTCTGGGCATTCAGTTGCCATGTGTCCGCTTTCGCCACAGTAGAAACAGGCTCCTTCTGCCTTGCGGCGGTCCATCTCGGCCCTACTTGGCTTGTTGGATTTGGTATAGGTCCTCTTCTTGGCCGGGGCCTTTCCTTTATCTGTCCTCCTGGGCGTTGATGTGGGGGAGGGCTTGCGGTGGGTATTCTCTTTCTTTGGTGTATGGGTTTCGCTGCTAGAAGCCTGGCTTCTATCGCTGCGTTTGTAGCCCCCAGTTCTATATGTGGTAGCGTCATAGTGTTTTGCTACAGCTACCCTCTGGTCCCAGGTATCTTCTGGTCTGAGCTGGGGCTCAACATTGCGGCGTAGTCTAGAGTCCATTGTGTCGAGAAATCACTGCTTCTGTGCATAGTGGGAGATAGATCCTGCCGGAAGAGATTCTTTGAGGTCGGCTAGCTCTCCGGCTATCTTCGTTATGCGTGCTGAGTGTCCACCTGCTGTCTGGCGGATATTCTGCCACTTGTGATAGGTGTCATCGGTGTTTGTAGTGGCTTCAAATAGGTGCTGGAGATGTTGGGTTAACTGCGCTAGAGTTAGGTCCTCGACTTCTCGGTCTAGCGTCTGATATGCGTTGTTGGCCTTGCCATCTGTGTAGGCGCCATAGTAGTCCGCCACTCCAGGGGAGTCATCGTTCAGTCCTGATCTCGGTAGATGCTTTTTGACTGTTGTAAGCCATCACTTGAGTTTGTCTGGTTTCAGGTTTTCTCCTTGACGGCTAAACATAGGCGGTTTGGGGAGTTTGGGAGGTGGGAACCTGGCCGGGCCTGGGTCTGCCATAGTGCCTGTAGGTGGATCTGGGTCTGGAGGTGGTGGATCTGGTCGTTCAGGGGGCTCTCTGGCGCTCCTGGATCCAGAGGGTCTTCCTTGTGTGTCTGGGAAGAATGTACCAGGTAGTTGTTGCTCTCTATGCTCTCAGGAGGGCGCTCTTCTTGGTGTCTGACTTCCAAAGACTCCTAGAATGCTGGGTGCTCGCCACCTCCTTGTAGAGGGGCGTTCTGGTAGGGGTTCAGTTTCTGAAGTTTGCTGTAGTGCTGCTCTTGCTGCTGCTCTTTTCTCAAGCCGCCGGGCTTCTCTTTGGATGAGTTCCTCAGCTGTGAAGTCATGGTCTTCGTCTGAATCTGTGTCTAGTTCTCATGGGAGGAGGTGACTGGTTCTTGCTGGTATATCTTCTGAGCCTGGCGTGGGCCCTGGTGTTGGTTCCTGTGTGGTTGGTTCTGGTGTATCGTCTGTAGGTTCTGCTGATGGACGATGGTAGGTCCCTCCAGACCTGGTAACGCTTCTGCTCCTGTGTTCTGCTATTGTGAATGTAGCACCTGAGCCGGGAGTTCCTTTCCCTGCCACTCCTGCTTCTAACTAGTTATCAAGATACTGGAAGGGTGATCAATCCTATCAGGCTGTTCCCAATCCTGACAACAAAAGGGTTTCACCTGCTGTAGGCAAAGAAATGGCATAGGTTTATTCCTGTCTAACGAAAATACAATAGGACAGGCGATAGACCTGCTAGCGCTGGTGCTAAGGGAGGCTTCTTGGGACCGGAGGTAAGAGATAATAGTTGAAGGACAAATAGAACTCAGGGATTGCCGTTCAACCAAGTGTTTTCTTAGACTGAAGGTCTGTCGAAGCCTGCTGTCTCCTGCTAGCCAGGAGACTGGTTTAAATACAATACCCAAGAGCGATAGCCTTCCTGCAATCACGATTATTACCAGTAGCTGCGCACATACCGGAATCCTGTAATCCTGCAAGACCAAAGAAAGAAACAAACAAACAAGCAGTGCTCACCCTTCGCCAGTGTTACATGACCATTCCATACCCGGAATCCTAAATATAAACTTCCAACAAAGCAAACTAAACATTGCAATACGCTAGCATAGCCTATCTGACTCAGAGGCAGTGGGGAAGCTGAAACCAAATCAAATGAACCAAATATAAATTAACTAAACGTAAGAGATCCTGCACTGGCCGCTCCTGTATACCGTTTCCGGAACATGTACACATGTTACTGAGGCAAACTCCTCTCGCATGGCCTCCTGCCAACATTTAACCTCAACTGCTTCCTCATAGCAGGAGGGATCCAACACAGGACCAGCAGATGCACCAGGAGTTACGCTGGCTGCAATCTTGGCCTGTACATGGCGCTTGGGTAGGGAACGGCGGAGGACAGGAGTGGTGAGTTTGTCTTGGATAGATATGGGTTCAACCGCAATTGACGTTTTGGCTTGTAATATCCGGACCGCTTTAGTGCTTTCTGAGACTTGCTAATTTGAAGAGTGTAATCCCTCACGTCCATTACGAGCCTCTTGAACACAACCTTGAGCAACCACCTCCACCTCTTGCTCTAAAACCATCCTACGTTCCAGAGTGCCCGGAGTTCCGCGTCCAGCAACCCCATTATCCAGCAACTCTATGCCCGTGCTGCCATTTTCAACCACATTGCCAAACGAGGCGGAATCCAAAGCTTCATCATCATCATCGTCAAACCAGACGATATTCATAGTCTCATTCTCCTGTAGCACTGTCCTCAACACATCTGTTCCAGCTATCAAGCTCACAAGCTTATCCTCATCAAACTTTACATCCGATACCTGAATGACCTGCTTCGTAGACTGATTCCAAAGCCTTCATATCTTTGTAGTCTGGTGCCCATAGCCCAACATAATTCACTCCTGTGAACGATGTCCAAACTTCTTCTCCCTACGCCGGGGCATTGGAACCAACTAGTAGGCTAAGCAGCCAAACCTCCGCAGGTGATACATCTCTGGCTTCTCATTGTAAATCATCACAAATAGTGTCTTTCCCTTGTTTCACTGTAAAGGTGAGCGAGCGTGCAAATATGCTGCGGTCTGAACCGCTTCAGCCGACCACTCTGCCGGCAACCCAAGATGGAGAAGCAGCGCCTGAGCCTTTGTTGTAATTGTTCTTATCATCCGCTGATTGTTACGGGGTGGCTAAGTGGGTAGGATTCCAAGCTAACTAGGCCAAGGATATTCGAGACAACGGATTAATAGTCAGAAGGCTCATTGGTAATTTGCTTGATAACGGTAAAGTAAATAAAGTGGAGTCAAATATCAAAAAGTTAGAACATAACTCGCTAACTTGTTATATTGTTAAGGTCTCTTTTCCGTTGCTTGATGATTCTTCAACCACCGGGAGAGACTCCTCTATTGATACTGAGGTTCATGGTACTTCGACTTCTCTAGTTAAGAAGCATCTTCTTCACAATTCAGTTTGTCAGAACATAGTGCGAACACCGTTTGACCCTGAAAAACTTGCCCAGCTCAACTCAGAGAATCTCCAGAACTGCTATTTCATCTGAGGGTATCCCCACTCCACCGGTAGACAGTCTTCGATCTCTTCGTCATGATAGACTATATATGAATATGCGGTCCAAATGCCTACATACCAATAGTAATGTGGAATATGGAGTGATCAGTTCCGATATCCCGCTATCAAAGCATTATGTAGCAATATGCATATGCGACTAGAGTAAGAGGAGTAGTGTTCTCCAAATATCATTCCAATCAGCTAAACATATCTTGAAACGTGCTCTCATCCAGTGGTCCAGGTTATCTTCCAAATGCCTCTAGGAAGCTCATACCTTCGGGAGCACGGGTTCGGATATATGGTCATCCTATTGAGCCATATATCTCGCTCTTAATTATTAGGTAAGCTATTCCCACTAGGGTAATATTAGCTCCCTCCTTATAAGGGGTTTGTCCTCAAATCCCTTATATAATAATACATGCGAAGTAATAAATAATAAACATTAAATCCTTTTAGTACTCTACAAGGTAGGGTAAAAAACCTTCCGCGCTTGCTTGGCCACGGGAGGAAAACCTTTCCATCTCATACTACTTAGCCCAATCTTGGCATTTCTAGATTTTCTCTATGAAAATCTTCTACCAATTCCTGTGCTCGTTCTAAGTGCCCAGGTGATTCCCCTGGTTTTCTCATCTTCCGAAGACCCTCTCCACTTTACGATGTAGCGGAGTTCTTCGAAGGTCCTGGTTCTGCCACGGGCTCTCTTATCATAAGAGATTATTTCACTCTTTACTGTTTCTGTCCAGCGCCCATTCAAGATCACCATCGATCTCTTCAGGTTCAGTAGGTCGTTGTTCTCGGGCTGGACCAATAGATGTTCGATAGGGCTCGAGTAGCGATACACGAAATACCGGGTGGATTTTCCACCGTTCTGATAATTCGAGTTTCTATGCTAGGTCTCCTCGTTGTTCCAAGATTTTGAAGGGGCCGTATTGCTTAGGCACTAATTTCTTGGATGGGTGTTTAGTTCAGATATTCTTGGTGTTAAGTATAACAATATTACCGATTGTGAAGTCAGGTTGTTGCTTAGCCTTTCGGTCGTATTAACGTCCCATGGCTTCCCTGGTCTTTTCTAGAGACTGTCTCGCTTGTTGATATATCGTTTGCATCCAGTGAGGGTAAAGGGTGGCTCCTGGACTTTGCGCTTCACACTCCTTTAGCCATTCAGTTTGAGGATACTAATAGCTATCGTTTGCGAAGAAAGGGGTCATATTGTGTGTATTGGTTACTGAGTTGTTTTAAGCGAACTCGGCTAAGGGTAGGAGATGGTATCAATCGTCCTGATCATAGTGGACAAATATACGGATGTGGCCTCCCACCACTTGGTTAACTCATTCCATTTGTCCATCAGTCGGAGGGTGGTATGCTGTTGACATTTTTCGTTTGATGCCGAGCTTTTTGCACAATGATTCCCAAAATTCTCCATCAAACTTTGCATCCATATCTGAAATAATTTCTGCAGGTAACCCGTGAAGTTTACATACTTCCTTAAGTAAGGATTCTGCCACATCTCTTGCGGTCGCTTTTTCTTTTAATTCGATGAAGTGTACCATTTTTGTGAAACCATCTACCACGACCATGATCTGGGTGTATCCTGCTGATTTCGGTAACTTTGTGATAAAGTCTACCGAAGTTTAAGCCCATGCAGCATAGAGTACTTGTAGGGGATTAAGTAACCCAAATCTTGCATGTCGTAGAGCTTTGGCTTGTTGACAGGGAGTGCAGGAACCAACGTAATCGTTTACCAAGTCGGGTAGTCCTTTCCAGTGGAAATCCGGTGTGATAATTTCCAGAGTTTTCTCTTGTCAGCAATGACCTGCAATTTGGGAGTCGTGATATTCCTTAGCGATAAGTGTTTGGAGGTCCTCGTTTGCGGGAATAAATAGGTGGTCTTTGTAGTAGAGGAGGCTATCCGATATCGACCATTGCTTAGGAAATTCCTTTCCTTGTTCTTTTAAGGATTCCGACTCTTCCTTTCGTTGCCGCCAACCTAGATCTTCCTCTGCCATTTCCCGAACTTTAGCCTCAAAGTCAGCTTCAAATCCTTTCTGATTTGCTTTGGTGGTAATGGTATTTGATAATACCACTTGCCCTTTGCGGAGGATAGGGTGTTGGTTAATATCAGAGGAATTGTAGAATTCGTGGTTGCCATCTGCTTGAAGGAAGCATATTGTTGGTTGGGTTGCTTTAAATTCCAGCCCTGTTCCGGTGCTGCCGAAACCTTTTCCCGATCTCTCCGTCTCTTCCAATCCATCAACCTCTATCCAATCCTGATCATCAATTCTATCCACGACCAACTGCGCTATGCGTTCTCCTATCTTAACCTGGTAATCTAACCTCCCATGATTAACGACTAGGACTTTCACTTCCCCTCTGTAATCTGCATCAATAACTCCCGCATCTACCGTGATACCTTTGGTTGCTAGGCTACTCCTGGGAGCTAAGCCACCGTAGGTTCCTTCTGGTACTCCAACTGCGAAGCCAATTTTCACTAGCGCTCAGCTGCTGGCTGGGATAGGTATATCTTCGATGCTGTAGACGTCGTGTCCTGCTGCAAGCTTTGATCATTTGGTTGGGATTCGTGCTTTCCCATCGAGCTTTTGAATCCGAATACCCATTTCCTTTTCGATGTGAGACAATTCCTGTTGGAGCTGTTCGGAATCTGGACCCCACACAACGGCGATTTGAAATTTTCCGAAGTGATGAGGTTTCAAAATTTGTTTTTCGCAATGCGCAGCTCCCTCTTCAGGGCGGTACTCCGGCCGCCTGCTTAAAGCGTCGGGCTTGCCTCCTTTGGTGCCTGGTCGGCAGATGATTTTAAAGTTAAAGCCACACAATTTCTGTGCCTATCAAATTTGTCTATGCGTCCAGGCTTTTGTTGTGAGAAAATATTGTAGGTTCTGATGATCGGTATAGACAGTTATTGGTTTTTCCGTTCCTTTCCAGTAATGTTTCCATTCCCTGAAGGCAACGAGGATAGCCAATACCTCTTTGTGATGGATGTCATAGTTGCGCTCAGCTGGGCTAAGCTTTCGGGAATGGAAGGCGACAGGATGAAGTCTTGTTCCAAGAAACTGCGACAAGATGCATCCTAGAGCGTAATCGCTGGCATCTGTTTCCACGACCGTGTCAAGTTCTGGATAGAAATGACATAAGATTGGTGCTGATATGAAACAGCGTTTGAGGTCATCAAAAGCCTCTTGTTGTTCTTTTCCCCAAAAGAATTTCTTTGGTTCTCCTTTTAACAGATTGGTTATTGGGGCGTAGATAGCCTGAGCCGAGAAGTTCTTAATGAATCGTCGGTAAAAATTGGCAAACCCGATAAAAATCTGAACATCCTTAACCAAGGCTGCAGCTCTCCAAGCCTTCACCCATTCCACCTTCTTCTCATTCATTGTTACCCAATCCGTTGCCACAACATAACTCACAAAGTCCATCTTTTTTACATGAAACACGCTTTTCTCCAAGGAAATAGGCCTTCGGTATGCGCGGAGCCTTGGCAGAACTTTTTCGAACAAGTATAATATGTTCTTCGCGCGTCTTGGAGTAGATGAGGATATTGTCGATATATACAACAATTCCTTGGTCAAGAAATTCCCGGAGGATCTTATTTATCATAGTTTGGAAGGTAGCTGGTGCATTAACTAGGCCAAAATACATGACCGAGTATTGATACTGCCCGTAGCGTGTTCGGAAAGCTGTTTTCCATTCATCCCTCTTACGAACCCTTATTAGATGGAAACCATCTTTCAGGTGCAATTTCGTAAAGATTTGAGCATCACGGGCTTGATCTCTCAATTCCGTCATTAGCGTCATAGGATCTTTGTTGTGAATCGTGATTTTATTTAGTCTACAGTAGTCAACCACAAGCGTTAGTCGACCATCTGGTTTTGGAACGAACAGGAGGTATGCCCCTGCTGGTGATTTGCTTGGGGAAATCTTTCCCTGTTTGGGCATATCATCGAGGTATTTGCGTAGCGCCTGGAGTTGTTTTTGAGATAAGGGGTAGATTGGACCCCATGGTGGCTGGGTATCAGGTCTGAGGTCAATGGCATGGTCGAAGGTACGGCGAGGTGCTAGTTTTTCCGCCATAGAAGGACGGAATAGGTCAAGGTAGTCATGGTATCTTTCCGGTAGCCGGTGGATAATGGTAACCTTTTCTTCAACTTTTTCTATTTGTCCAATAACCATGGCCTTTGGGTCATTTAAACCGTCTTCCTCTCATTCCACGGAGATTCCTTGGTCTTCGCAGAGTACGTGCGATCGGCAATCGTGATCGTCAAAGGACCAGTTTTCTGGTTTTGCGATATCCGGGATACGGTGTTCCTGATGCCACCATCCGAATGGTATTATCATACGATATTTTCCTGGCGGAGCTATTTTGCAGGAAACGAGAGAAAGGTGTTACTTGTTTCGTATTTCTAGCAATAGGCGTTTAGTGAAATTGGTTCCACCAGAAGCGATAGTTTCCCCGGTGAATCCTTGAATTTGAACTGCATCAGTTCTCGTCTGGTAAGAGAGTAGGTCTTCAGCGAGTTGCTCGTAGATAAGAAAAATATTCGATCCTGAGTCCAATTGAACTGGAATTCAATAGCCTTTGCCGAGGATATAAATGTACGCATGTCCTTCGGCACAGTTATAGCATTCGGGTTCTGTTATATCAGGATCTGCCCGTCGATCCGTTCGCTCAGGGCGTAATTGTACTTGTTGCTTGCCCCATTTAGACATGCTGTTTATGGTATAATCGCGGGTGTTTGTGACAACGCCCGCGTTGTTTCGACCACTGAGGTCTCCTCAGACAAACTGTCGCGATGCAAAATTACCATATCTGATATTTCTGGGCAGCCCACTACAAGTGGTCTTTACCCCCTGCCGAGGGGTCCCAAAAATTATAAAGCCCACTAAACGAGCCAAATACCAACGCAAAAATATGAAATGAATAAAATAAAAGGGAATTTATCTGTCGTGTAACATGCTTCTTGTGGCAACATCTGTTTGTTGATGCATAGCAACAAGTGTTGTTGCATAAACGTATTCTTACACGAAGATAGGGTATAAGGTGTGATCATCTGATCATAATTCTGTACCGTCCGCTGTGGTCGAGCGGTTCGCTGGAAATGGCTCCTGCAGTACTACCCATAAGGTCATGCGTTCAACTGCTGTTAAGGGCAAGAACAAATATAATTTGTACTGACGTCATCAACGAGTCTCCATCCTCGTGGATGATGAACAAGTTCCTCCTAGGGGACGCAACCACAAGTCCACATTCGGATGGCACCACATGTCCGTTCTAGGAAGGCAACCTCCGTCCTCCTTTGGGAGGACAAAAAAGAATGTCAGTCCCTTCATTCCACACATAGCGGTGGTGCTGGCAGATCGGTTGGATTGTCCAGGATCTGCAGCGAGAAACTTTGTACGACCGCCAAGCCTTCGCCAAGAACTTCCGAAACATGCCAAGGTATAACAGGTGTATGAAAAAACTTTCTTTTCGTATTTGCTTCCTGCTTGCCTTAATAATAAGGGGTACCTGCTTGCTTCTCAAATCTAGGACCAGACTTACCCGTGTCCTTGTCATTCTTAAAGACCCGGTGGCATCAGCCCTAGTTTGTCCACTAAGCGAGGCAGTATAAGAACCTATAGACAAGGGAAACCAAATACTTCCAATAATTTTCCACGCATTGACCTATGACATTTTTGTATCAAATAATTCCCAGACTTGGGTAGGCATTTCTCGATATACTCGATTAACCTTAGGGACTTGCTCTGAACGGGACGGTGGAGGGTTGTGAATAGCCAGTGTTGAAGTTCGTGGCTTTCGATTAGGTTTAGGGTTTACCCTATCCTCATAAGCGAAGGTAGCTGCCACTACAATCGGTTCACGAACCATCTCTCCTCCGCCTCCGGCGATTGAAATCTCAACACCACGGGAATTCATCGTCACTTTCCCCCAACCACCTCTCTGCCCCCATCATGGCTACTGCCTAGGGGTTGACGTTAAGCCATCTACCCTCCTCTCCTGGGGCCCGCCTGCCTCCCCTCCTTGGGGTTCTTGTTCCCGTTCGTCGTTGACACCCGCTCGTGATATTCGGTTCTCCCCCTTACCCCACACTTCCCTCGCATCTCGCTTAGGATTTTGCAAGGTTGGAAAGCTTCTCGCTACGCTCACGGTCGGCGTTACGGTGTCGGACTCTCCGTCGAAGTAGGCCCCGGCTTGCTGGGCTTGTACCTCTGATGGGGAAAGCCTCGGTTAGTAACATCACGGTCTCGTCCCGGTCGCCTCGTCGTCCCAAAAGCCCTTGCTATGGCCCGTTTGTCGGTTGTGGCTAGCCCGCTCGCGATCCTTCCTCCACCCCTCTCCCGGTTCCGTCCACTGGCACTGTACTGCCCCATAAGCTGGCACCTTACTGCTAAAACTCCTCCCCCGGCTGGCACCCTACTGCTACTCACCGGCTGGCACCCTACTGCTCATCATCACCGGCTGGCACCCTACTGCTCATCATCGTCGGCTGGCATCCCCTCTACCCGGTGGCTCCGCTCGCCATCTACCCTTCCGATCGGTTGGCCCCTCCTCGGTTACACCTAGTCGTGGTATAGCACTGCCTCCGTGGCTATTGTCCACCACCTTGGATCGATGTAATGACCTGCCTGACCATACAACATGGTTTCGGTGGGCCCTCTACTGGAGTTTTCCTATGTCGCCGATCAATAATCCTCTCCCCGCAGGCAGGGTTTCTGGCCGTTAGAGTCTTTTCTTTTGTTTTGGTGAGCCTGTGGAAGGGTTTGGGTCTCTCTACCTGTACATTTCTATGTATTGTTTCCTTACGTGTCTGAGGTTTTAATCTTAGGTGCTAGGCGGGGGGGACTTTTCCTATGGATTCGGGGTGAATGTTTTTTCCCATGAAGAGGTGAAGCGGGTCGTGGTTATTCTTTATACGTTTTGTTTTTGCCATAGCTAGCGCAGCATGCAGTTTTTTGTACCTTAAAACAATGAATACATGATTACAAAAAAAAAAAAAAAAAAAAAAAAGCCACTACAATAGGTTTTCGACATTTTCTCCAGGTGTGGTTCCCGAGGGTACAACAGGTGCATTGTTTTTCCCTCTTTCATTTTTCCTCCACATCTTCTGCGATACCTCCCAGAGCTTTCTTCCAGTCGGTATATTCATCCTTGAAATTATTTCCAGTTCGTTTCGCGGTTGTTGTCCATGGAGATTTCTATCGAGATTTATTTTTGTTTCGTGGTTTGCTCTCATTCTTTTTCTCGAATTTCTTGTGGAATCCCTTTTCTGACCCTTCTCTTTTGCGCTTTGGTGCGGAGTTGTGAGAGATCGATATGGATTTTGACAATTTTCCATGCTTGAGAAGTTCTTCTTCCTGTCTTCCAACTTTCCGTAAAGTTTCTATCCAGTGATCATCATCGTTGACCTTGAACAGAGATAATCGACGAAGGATAGCCTGCGGAATCTTGCTTTCAACCTTGATCCTCCACGCTATTCCTGTGAGACCGGCCTTAATGTTGAGATTTTCGTGGAGTAACAGGTATGTATCAATTCTCCCCATATAGATAATTTTATCCATTTCTTCTAGAGCTCGTCGTTCTTCCTCCATACCCATGTAGCGTTTAATAATCTCTTGCCAAAAACGTTCACATATTGAATAGCTAGGGTCTTGAGTGAAACCACCTAAACCCCCTATGACCTTCCGGTATTTCTCCGAAAAACGTGCCACCTTATTTCCCTTAGTCTTTCCTAAGGCGAATACGATACGATGCGAGTGGTTCTCCCATTGAGTAGGGTTGCGATCGAAGCAGTCCTCACATGCAGTTAACCAATTTCTAACGTCTTGGTTGTCTTCGCCTTGAAAGAAATAGGCCAGTTCCGCAGTGTTTTTTATCGCTCGCTGAGAAGTACTAAGACCTTGAATAAATTCTAGCATTGCCCTAGTACGGGGAGAGGCATCTCTTGGAAGCGGTGGTCTTCGAGCGTTGCGTTCCGGAAGTCCGACTCTCCTGCCCCTAGCGTCGCCTCCATCTTTGTCGTAATCATCGTCATTATCGTCATGTGGGTCGGGATTTCCACCTGTATTTCCTGGTGGAGGTCGTGGTTTGTTGTTTCCTCCTTGATCAACTTCCTTTCCTTTATTCTGTCCAGGAGTTGATACTGACTCTTTGTCAGGGTTGATACCTTCGGGTGGTATTCAAGGGTTTTGTTGCCCTTGGTTACAAGGTCCGGGGTCACCATTACCACCATCGGTTTGTGGAATGGTATAGTGAGGTTTTTCAGCTCGATCGATTCTTGCAGTCAAGTTTTGTATTAATGCTTGAAATTTGAATCGTTGCTTGTCAAGCAGATCTCTTGCCTCTTGGCGGTCTTTTTGATGTTGAGCGACCGTATCGTCTTTTTGTTGCTTTAGCAGCTGATCCGCTCGTTCCTTGTGATCATGGAGGACTTGTTGCCAGGTAGAGTCCTGGTTTTTGACCTTATTTTTAAGTTCGAGAACTTCCTGTTCCAGGATCCTATCGCGGTCTTTTGCCAACTCCGCATCCTCTTTCTGTTGTGATTCTTGTTGTCTAAACTCTCCAGCTATTTCGGTTGTTAGACGTTCTCGCTCAACTCGTGTTGCCCCTTCCAATGTTGCCAATGCTTGCTTTTCATTGGTTAGCTCCTGATCAACAATCGATTCGCCCCTTGCTAACCAGGTTTGTAGTAATTGTAAACTGCCGCATTCCACCTTAGCATCATATGATAACGCTTCAAGAGCTATTAGATTTTCATCATGGCTCTGATGTATGGTGGACGAAATCATCTTGAATGGTTGAGCAATTTGTCGTTTAAGGAGTTCGGTAGGATTCGTGGGGTTTCTCGAGTCCTGCCGGGAGGTTGAGCCGGAAGAAGGTTTTCCGATCCGATAAGGTGCGCTTGTGGATCCACTTATTGCTATTGAGCCAGGTCCAGAGGGGATCGTAAGAGGTCCAGATAATCGGGCGAAAGATGAAGCAAGAGGTTTTGAGCTGTGATCATCTCCCATAGGATCATCTGGGGATTCGTCACTGGAGGAGGCTCCGAAGGGAAAAGGTGAACCAGGTTGGTTTTCTGACATTTTTACTGAGCTATCAGATTAACAAATCTGATAAGAATAGGTTTTGGTCTTTCGCCTTTTGGAAGGAAATGGGTGACGGATAGGCCCGTAGGGCGTATGCCCCCAGTTTTGTTCCAAGGAATCAATATATTCCTGGTAGTTTTGGGAGAGTTGAACTAAGCGATCAACAGGGAGAGATTGATGAACAATTGTCTCCGGGGTTGACGATCAGGACGGGAGGGTAGTTGGGGGAGAAGGAGTCGGGCACGGTAGTGTAACTCCACCAGCTGATTCTGGTTCCCAATCGTCCAAAGGTTCTTCGGTTGATTGAGATGGGTTAATGGCAGTCTCAGTAGGGTTTTGGAGAATGAAAAAAAGATAACATAGAATCAGACAGGCAATCAAGTCTGATAGCATGAGGTCGGGTATGAGCCTTGGTGACAGAAGATTAACACTATAGTGTTACGGGGTAGCTAACACGGTAGTAGGATTCCGATCTAACTAGGCCAAGGATATTCGAGACAACAGATTAATAGTCAGGAAGGCTCTTTGGTAATTCGTTGGATAAAGGTAAAGTAAATAAAGTGGAGTCAAATATCAAAATGTTAGAATATAACTCGCTAACTTGTTATATTGTTAAGGTCTCCTCACAGTTGCTTGATGATTCTTCAACCACCGGGAGAGAGTCCTCTATTTATATTAATGTTCATGCTACTTCGACTTCTCTAGTTAAGAAGTATCTTCTTAACAATTCAGTTCGTCAGAACATAGTGTGAACACTGTTTGACCCTGAAACTTGCCCAGCTCAACGCAGAGAATCTCCCGAACTGCTATTTCATCTGAGGTCCCCACTCCACAAGTCGACAGTCTTCGATCTCTTCGTCATGATAGACTATATATGAATATGCGGTCCAAATGCCTACATACCAATAGTGATGTGGAATATGGAGTGATCAGTTCCGATACCCCGCTATTAAAGCATTATGCAGCAATATTCATATGCGACTAGAGTAAGAGGAGTCGTGTTCTCCAAACATCGTTCCAATCAGGTCAACATATCTTGAAACGTGCTCTCAGCCCGGGGTCCAGGTTATCTTCCAGATGCCTCTCGGAAGCTCATAACTTCGGGAGTATAGGTTCGGATATATCGTTATCCTATTGAGCCATATACCTCGCTCTTAATTATTAGGTAAGCAATTCCCGCTATGGTAATACTCACTTACTCCATTCTTATGTTGTATGTATGGAGAAGCTGGCTCTTACTGTATACCTGTTGCTCTTAGAATTCCACGGAAAAGAGAATTGTTATACTCTCCTTTCCCATTGTCACACCGGAATCTGCGGATCTTGTACTTCAGATGGTGAAAGTTCGTTCAAATCCATCAAGTGAATTCCTGAAAACGTGATGTAACAGTAGTCGAGCTTTTATCAGGAAGAAAGAATACCCAAGTACTAGTATAGCGACTATAGTCATCCACATAGACAATGAAGTACTTTGCCCCACCATGCGATGGGACCGAGATAGGCCAACACAAGCCCGAATCACCCAGCTCAAATAGTTCTGCAGCTCGCTTCACTTGCCTCCTTTCAAACCTTCTCTGGTGCTTCGTATTCACACATACAGAGCAGTTGACGCTAAATATATCATCGCCCTGCATGTCTCCCTTGCCAACTATCATCCTTAGAGAGCGAAAATTCAAGTGCCCAAGTAGCTGATGCCAGCGCTCCAATGAAGGCACAAGTGATTTTCTAGCGAAAAGCTTAAAACACGACATTCACCGTTGCTCAAAGAAGACATTCCTGCAGGTCTGCCAGACAACTTCCAAAGACCTTGTTCTACGTTAGCCAACACTACTGGACTACCCAAACTCGTGTTGTAGCGTGAGATGTAGCATGTTTGGCCTGTAAATCTAACATCTTACTCTATTGAATGCTGACCAACAGAGACAAGCGAGACACCTAGACTTGGAACAAACAAGGCAATCAGGTCAATATGCCGTGTTCCTGGCTGTAGAACAAGTCGAATCTTCCCTTGAGCAACCGCAGGAATCCAGGCCTCATCACCAAGATAGACTTTGATTTGGACAGGAAGTGGTGCCAGTGTTAAGAAGTCCGCTCGGTTAGGTGACATATGTTTCGAAGCTCCTGAATCTACAACCCATCGAGCATACCAGCTACCAGATTTACCTTGTTGTGAGCAGGTAACTATAAGCGCATGACTGATCGTTGGCGTATGAGCTACTTCTGCGAACTGATGGCTTCTTCTTCTACTCATATCTGCTCTCCATGCCTCCAGCCCATTTCTCCGACCAGAACAATCAGGCCGATTGTGGCCCCCTCTGCCACAATGACAACAGAGACCACTAGTAGCCAGACTTTGTACTCCCACTCTTCCGGTACTGCTCAGCCTGGTAGAGTGTGGTTGGTTCAATGAGAATCTACCCCTGCCACGACCACGAGCCAGCATTCTATGTGTTCTGTGAACATTATAAAACCTTCCACCTCGCCGACCTCGCTAGCTGCCACCTCTGACCTCTGTAGTGCTAGCCTGTCGTGGTGGCCAAGAGGTGTGGTGGGTCAGAAGAGCGAAGCCAGAAGTCATTGACGAATTCGAAGATGAATTGTCTGCCTGACCGGAGAGTAGAGTTTTCTCCCGTTCAAGCAGACGCTTGATAAGGCTGTCAATGCTGTGCTGACTTTCTTGCTCCATTAGAATATCAACATAGTTGTCATACTCCTTAGGTAGTGTGGATAAGAGGTGAGACTGGAAAGTTTCGTCCGTTATGGCACTCTCCGTTCTAGCTAGTGTTTTCCAAAAGCGAAGCATGCAGGCCAAGTAGTCCTCAATCATTTGCCCTGGCTGAGCACGAGCTTGATTGAAGTCCCAGCGTACATCAAGCTGACCGGCACGGGAATCAAGTGTGTCAAACTTGTCCTTTAATTTTTGTTCACCTCTCCGAGGCACTGTTCACATCCTCTACATGTTCCTGAGTGACAGAGGTACAGGAGTTGTAGATGATCGCAAGTGCTTTCCCCACACGAGTAATCCAATCGGAGCGGTTCTGCCGGTCCTCAGGCAGTGGCTGTTCTTCCTCACCCAAGGCAATAGCAAGAGCATTTTCAGACCGAAGAAAAATCTGAATGCTCCTAGCCCATTGACGGTAATTGAAACTGTGCAGCTTCTGGGTGTCTCCGTATTTTGTTCGGTAAACTCCATCGGATGCCAGTGTCCCAGGAGTGGTAAGGGAGCTGAAGTCTTTCATAGTTTGCATAGATGAGGTTGAGGGAAGAGAGCAAAAAGAGACAACAATCAGAAGTAAGAAAAAGAAATGGTAGGACAATCCGGGCGGGTAATGAAGGAACCTTTTCAGCAGTAGATATAACCTTTCAGAGAGAGGGAATATTTTTCAGCGCATATCCCGGGCTCATAACCTGTTGAAACCACTGTTGTTAATTGACTAAGAGAGAGAGAGAGAGAAGTGGGGTGACCCCGGCTATGTAACAAGAAAAGACGCAGTCACGATTTCCCCAGTTCACAGAGCCTCACTCGCCGCCGCATCACCGCCGCATCGCCGGCTTACATAACACCCCGCAGTCAACCATACCAGATATGGAAGGATGCTCCAACACTGTTTGTCGCAATTTTGGAAAACCGAGGGTGCTGCTTTTTTTCTCAAATTAATTTCCCGAAGCCTGCGTCAAGGCTGTGCTGAAGAAAAAGGTTTTATATTTACCTAGGAAGCATCAGGAGTGTCTCTCAGTCCCTAAAGCTACCCAGTGGGGTATTAAAATTGCGGTATAAAAAAAAAACCTCTCTTTTTTTGCAAAAAACTACAACATCTTTCCCAAAATAGCGGCGGGCTCGGCTCATGGGAAGAACAAAAGTGCTCGGGAGACCATATTAATTAAAACCTTCTTCCAGCGGGGCCGAAGGCGTTTCTATAGGAGAGATTAGTTTAGAATCTTTGAATTGTGGCTTTATCCATTTTATTGTGAATGATGATAGAAAAGAATTCCCACGGGAATAGGCCCGATCTACTTAATGCGCAACTGAATGAAGGACGGTTTCTTGAGGCTGAAACTGCTAACGAAGAGCTCTACATATTGCCCGGCAAAATAAGGAAACCCGGAAACTAGACGGATGGGAGAATAAGTAATTCGTAGCGACATGGAGTTCACGGGTGCGTGTGAGCATTGAGAAAATCTCTCCCTTGAAATATCTCATCTACCTACTACAGTTTTTCAGATTGGGGGGGGGGGGACAAGTTTCATATAGCATCACAAAGACTTCAGTCGGGTGGCTACCTGTTGTTCCATAGACTGCCGTGCCCTATGATTGCAGCCATGGCACAGAACAACACAACTCCGTAGTCTCCGGGGCGGGGTCAGGAGCAATTCATCAAAACCTCCAATATGTTCATACATCCTTGGCATGAAAATGATTGGAGGGTAGTCGCCACAAAAGAGGCTAAGTAACCCCGCTATTCTTCAGCTTTCCCAAGAGGAAAATATCGTAAACTCCCACATTAAATTTTTGAATTTCTCCACCGTTTCTACATACAACAATCGCTCCGGATAGCGCATCATGTCCCAGACTGTATCCCTACAATCGGTGATCTCTAGCACATTCCCTGACGACTATGGTTCCAACAATATTTTCGGATCTAACATCAACAACTACGGCCTTCCGGGATACGAAGAGGATGCGGACATTATGCGGTGGCTCTCTCCACTTGAGCCGAACAGCCGACACCATTCCCTACGCAGCGAGCGGTTCGGTGATGTTGGAGATTGGCTTTTGCAAACAAGCGAGTATCGAGAGTGGAGGGGCGGCGAGGGGGGGTCTGATGGAGGTGTCTTGCTTTGTTCCGGGGGTCCGGGGGTGGGCAAGACATTTTTGAGGTACAGTAAGTGGTGGGATTCCTTGAAAGAAGCAAATATCACTAACGGCCAGAAATACAAGCTCCATGGTGATCGATAGACTGTGCGACCAGGGGAGTGAGGGAGGTCGAGCGGTTGCCGGGTTGTACTGCGACTACCTTGCGGAAAAGGAGCAGAGTCACCAATATGGTGGGAGCGATATTGAAGTTGCTTGTAGGGGCGGATATCCCGTGGAGTATACGGAAAGAATATCAGACAGCAAAGAGGGACCCCGGCGGGCGCAGGCCCCGGCTTGCGGAATTGGTGTCAATGTTGAAGATTGTAATTGCTTCGCTATCACAAACCTTTATTTGTATCGATGCCCTAGACGAGTGCCGGCCGGAGCATCTTTCCCAGCTACTCGAGTCGTTAAGTGATATTGTTCGAGATTCCCCTACGGCGAGAGTATTCCTCACCGGGAGGACCCATCTCAATGAAGTCATTGAGAAGCATTTCGACCGCGCGATTGTGATACCCATCGGCCCTAACCCCAATGATATCAGGAATTACGTGGAGATGAGGTTAAGCAGGGATGACGAGCCAGAGGCGACCGACAATGACTTACGAAAGGATATTGAGGAAATTATTGTAGGGAAGATGTCTGATAGGTGGGTAGGGGCATTGACGTTTTACCACTATTCGTGGTGTAGGATGTATACTTACTAGCGACTGGGTCTAGCTTCCTCCTTGTTACGCTGAGCGTCGATGCTATCCTGGGACCAGGGTTCCGAATGGTCGGCGGAAGACTGGACTGGACTAGCGAGTCAGGTCGAAAGTCAAGTCTAGTCCAATGGTGGAAATTAGACCGACTGGACAGTCAGGATTATGGAAACCAACTTGACCAAGACTGGTCTGACCAGGCCTGCCAAGCAATAGGATATGCTATTTTTATCACTATATATTACGTTCAAATAAAGCTTTTCTTAAGTAAACTTATTGTTTCCATGAATTATTTGGTGGAGATAGTGCCTCGGTTAGATTAGGGGTGGCGAAAATAGGTTCTTGAGTATCGAACCATTTTTGGTTCACTAAGTGAGTGATATTACATGACCACATGCCACAATACCGGTATTGGATGCAACTTATCCATCAGGTAATCATATTTCCATCGCATATTATCCTCTCCAGGATATTCTATCCACCTGTATTGAGGGGCTGTTGATTCATAACGTGACAAGCAACTTTAGGATCCTAGTATAGCTATACTTCTATTGTTAGCGAGTGTTGGGCTTGGTGTGATTCAGAGTCATGCGATCTTGTATAAAGACTGGTCTGGGACCAGTCCAAACCAGACCGGACCACCCAAGTTAGTCGGGTCCAGTCACCGCCATCACTAGGACTGGCCAGCCCGGTCCCGCCTCCAAGACTTGACCGGTCGGACTATTCGGAACCCTGCCTGGGACAGGGAACAATTTCCCAAAGGAGAAAGAAGCTTGAAGAGCTCGCGGGGGGCAAGGGGCTGAGTGCTGCCTACACGGCAACCCTCTCCCGAATGCAGGCGCAGAGGGGACATAATTTTAGCAACAAGGTTCTCGCACAGCGGATTCAGAGTTCAGATACGGATTTGACGCAAGTTGATTTGTATATAGCAGATATACAAGACTGACGAAGAACTTAAAGAACTTATCAAAAGAAAGAACAGGCGGAATTAGAGTTTGTTACGGGGCGGACGGGGCCCCGCAAAACGCGGGCCCTCGGCCCATTTCCCCGCCCTGCCCTGCTCAACGGCCTGGGGCGGGGTGTCTTTTTCGGCATTCCCTGCCCCTGTCCCCGCTCAGGCCCCCGCCCTACCCATACCCCGGACGGGTCCCCGCTAAAAATGGGTGGTAACAAACGGGGCCCCGTCCAGGGAATGAGTGCGGGTGGGCCCCGGGCGGGGGCGGGGCGGGGATTACCCTAAAAATAGCCCCCCCGGCCCCGTGTAAGGGCGGGGCCTGGTGAATGGAAACCCGCCCCGCCCCACCCCGTAACGAACACTAGGCGGAATACAATCGAACGGAAGTGAAGAATAAGATAAATAGAGACAAACAGGAACGAAGTGCAGTGAACTGATAGTGAACAAATAATGGGAAAAACAGGCTTCCTTATATCCTAACCATCCTCCGTGTCATGCTTCCTGCGCATGCACAATCCTGCTTCTCGCTTCCTCCCACTTAGTAGTTTTGGCATGCACTTTCATGAATCTGATCTGAGGTTCTAGCAGAGTTTCCGAGGTAATGGTAGTGCGGCCAGCCGCAGGTTGGCTGTGAAGCCCAGGATCTCGTTCGGATATCGTTCGGGTATCATGAGTGTTCCTGTTTCAGTGCCGTATGATAGTTGTTTGATGTTGTTGCATTAGCTTATGCAGAATCGTAGTCAGAGGTTGTATGAGCCAACACTGGTGGAACCATGTTAGAGTAATGGTGCGTAACGGATAATAGTAGTTGCGTTTCAGAGTCTGCCCGCATGGGAATATATGCACCTGATGAGCAGTCAAAAATCCAACACATAAGTCAGTACTGGGGCTGAAGGCACTGATGTGGGTGTTGCATTCGGAAAGGCCATTACAGGACGAGGAGCTTTGCCGTGCCCTAGGAGTGGAGATAGGATCTACAGATCTGGACTTGGAAAACACTCCTACAACACGGACACTCCTTGCATCCTGCCTGGGTCTTCTCACAGTTGAGGTGCCCTCGTCCACAGTCCGACCAGTGCACTTCACTCTGCAGGAATCTTTCTCAAATAATCCTGATGTATTCCATAATCCTCACTCGACAATTGCTGAGGTTTGCTTGACGTACCTTAATTCGGGGTCTGTCAGGGACCTTTCGCCAACTCTGGACTCGGCCCCCTCAACAATGCCACTTCTAGAATATGCTTCTGTTTGCTGGGGGGAGCATGCAAGACGGGAGATGACGAAAAATGCCAAAATACTTGCACTGAGGCTTCTCGATAGATTTGATGGGCATATATCTGCTCAACTACTATGGTTGCACAATTGTCGATATACAGATTGGAGCTCATTACTCAGCCAGGTAGCGGGAGGACCTGTGGGATTTACAGGACTGCATGGGGTAGCATTTCTCGGAATCGCACCAATGATTTCTCCGTTATTGGAAATGCGGAAATGGGAAGTTAAGGGGGCCGATTTCATGGGAATACAGCTCTCTCGTGGGCAGCCCGAAGAGGACACGAGGAGGTAGTCAGGGTGCTTTTGGAGCAAGGGGGTAGTAAGGATACTTCTGGAACGAGGGGACATCAATCCTAACAAGGTGGACACCGGATGTGGCAGGACGCCACTGTCGTGGGCGGCCGAGTCCGAGCATAAAGGGATAGTACTGATGCTTTTGGGGCGACGGGGCATCAATGCTGACCATCCGGACCGCGAATATGGTCGAACGCCACTGATGTGGGCCATTATCGCAGGGCGGGAGGGGATGGTAAAGATACTTTTGGAACAAAAGGATGTCAATCCTGACTATGCACACCCCAAATGTGGCATAACGCCACTCTTGTTGGCGGCAGTGAGTGGGCATGAGGGTATAGTGAAGATGCTTTTGGAACGAGAGGACGTTAATCCCGACCGTGCAGACACTGAATATGGCCAAACGCCGCTCTCTCGGGCAGCTGCTTGGGGACATGAGAGAGTGGTCAAGATGCTTTTGGAACTAAAAACCGTTAATCCTGACCGGGCAGGCACCAAAGATGGCTGGACGCCACTCGCGTGGGCTGCTAGGAACGGGCATGAAGGGGTAGTCAAGATATTTTTAGAACGGAGCGATGTAGGAAATGATGGAGTTGCACTAATCCCACCCGAACCGGATCATGCTAATTCCGCCAAAGCCAATCACCCAGGCCGGGCCCCCCTCCCACCCTGGCTGTCTCGTCCTCTTGCCGCCTTGCGCCTAGATCCCTTCCGCCTACCACGGAGAGCTAAGGCCAGCTCAAAAAATGTTTAACCAACACTCTCGTTTCCACTTGACAGGTGTTCTGTCATAGCCCCCCGTATTGGTCTTCTCCTCCGCATCCTTTCTCTCCTGTTACTGGATTTACTGGTATTCTATAGGTACTTCCTGGGTTAGGGTTGCTGTGGGCATGATTCAGATGTAAATAGGCATTGGCGAGGGCATTTTCCCAATTTCTTTTGGCAATCACTATTTACAGTAGCTACATTCTGATGTTTTTCTTTCGCGTGCTCATTCCTTTGGAGTTCTGGTTAGACTGGATCCTGTCGTGATGTTCTTGCTCTTCATTCCTGGTATTCTGTTGGTCAATTATTTGTCTTCGGTTTTGCGGATATGCGCATAGTGTCGTTCCGCCCGTTACAAACAATTTGGTAGGAGTAGACAGAGGGTAAACTTGAAGAAGCCCATCCTAAATTTGTCAGTCGCTAGCGTATCTCCTCCCAGTAATTCCTCTCACTGCTGCAAAGAGATCAACAACCCGCCCTTTACCCGAGTGTAGATTACCTTACTTCAACACCCGTTCTGCCACACATGATCACGGAAGTGTCCCAAAGCTCTAGGCACAACCCTAACCCCTCACTTACAAGATCCATTTTTAATGACGGCAAGTATTCTTTCTGGTATGATATAATAAAAGCCGCGGGGCGAGAACGGTTGGCTGGGCCAAGTTCTCTAAATCTATGAGGTCCTGAGTTTGATCACCTTGGTGGGGGCATTTGTCAGATAATCCATGGGCAGGCCGGTAACCGATATAAATATTGCAGTAATACAAAAAGTTGGATGCAGCAAGCGTCCGAGGGCGTTTAGGACCTGGTGCATAGTACTGTTCTGTGCCCTACCCTACTCGACAATATAATGACTGGAGGAAAAATGCTTAGATAAATTGACCGTAGCCGGCATGCGAATTTAGTCTTTATGAATCACCTTCTTTTCCCACGGGACTCTGCGATCGGATTGGGTCCGGCCCATCGGTCTTCATACGAATGAGGATTCGGGGGTGCAGTGCTACACAGGCGCGTGGGATGGCAAATAATTAAACAATTAAGTAGTACCCAGGCCCAGATTATCGGTTCCGATAGTGGAAAAAAACAAAATGGATGATCGCGACATAAATACCAATGTCACTCCGCTCGAATCTTTAGTCCGCGCCTATCGACAGCATTTTAGCGCTTCCGTCATGAGGCGTGGACAGCAGAATTTTCTCTGTGCTAGAATGAGTTATTTCTTCTGTAGATCTTATATATGGTAATCGGGTTCGGTGCGGCAAGGATACCAGGATTAGTGTCAGATATTGATGTAGAATTCAGGGTCTAATGGCTAGGGAGGAGAGAATCAAGGGGAACTAAAATTAGTAAGCAGGTGTTATCCCTGAACAGACCCCGGGGGCAAGGTTCCGAGCGGTCTGAGAATGGACTAGTCGACTGCACGGTCTAGTCATAGTCAAGTCTGGTCCAAGGTTATGAATCAGACCGACTGCACGGTCAATGGCAAGACAACTGACTAGACTAGACAAGGTCAGACTACCCAAGTCGAGTGATATTCCATGCTGTAATTTCAGTGAGTGGAAAGAGACTAGTACTTCGCATGATCATGCTCCAGCATAAAGTTTGGGTGTGCTCGGGCACGATTTATGCTCAAACATGGGCCACATCCTCTTTTTGAGCATGATCATATATATATATCTTTCAGGTGGCAGGTGTTTCTTTTACTTAATCTTGATATATTATCTCCAGTTAAAATGCCACCAACAAGACCATGTTAGGTCTGCTAATTTTCCAGGTACATGTAGTCCTTCGGTATTTGATCTTCAAATAGAAGCTAAACGGTAATCTTGCTTAATTTCTGTGTGACAGATCTAGGCGAATTCTCCTATTACTTCCGCATCTGGAACCCCTTCAACTATTGAAATCAACTATGGCCAATCTGCGACAAGTCTAAGTGAACCTAGCGAGGCTTGCAGGTATCCCATATTAGACCAATCTTTGACTGGACCAGACTTGGCTGGACTAAATATTTCAGTCAAGTCCAGTCCCCTCCTCCCTTCTTGACTGTCCAGTCGGTCTTCTCTTCAGGACTTGACCGCTCAGAGTATTCGGAACCCTGCCCGGGGGTGCGTTAGGCTTGTATTATTAAGCATCGGATAGCAGTGAGTAACGTCAATGGCATAGGGTATTTTTCTTACCCCCCGGGCTTTGAATCCTACTAGACATTTTTCCACTGAACTCGAAAAGGGATCCCATCCGCCCGCTCTGGAATGAAAGATACTGCAGTTAGAAAAAAGGCGGTTGGAGGGTGGATCCTATTTATGTAATGCCGGTTGGCATTCAATTAAATTTAATCGGATCACTGCAGCTTTTACCAACGAGGGCAGCTCATCGGGAATATTACCTGTTATGCTATATATTTCTTGTTCCCGGATTGCTTACTTCCATTTTCATCGCGTACCGTAAGAACTTGAATAATTGGACGGTGTGCTATGTAGTCCAGAATTCCCTTCTCTGGAAAGGGGGCAAAAACACTCCAAAAACGCGGCCCCTTTCCCCCTCTCCGAGACTGAAAATAACAATAAAAAATTTCTTAACCTTACTGAGAGAGGAAAGTCCAACGACATAGCACACCGTCCAATTATTCAAGTTTTTACGGTATTCGGAATCAGGTAATATTAAAGATTTATGTCTTAATACTATGACCAAACATGGCTACCGTCACAATTGCTGTCACAATTTTCATAATCATTATTTTCACTTACCATCGGCTACATTGTCCTCTTTGTATTAAACACATCAAATCTTTAGTATCTAACATAATTCTGCCACACCTTCCGCTACTTTTATAGCAACCGTATTCCGAATATAAGATGAGAATAGAAGTAATCTACTCGTGTTGCGTATTAACTACTGGAATTCGGGAAACAAGAGTGGAATCCAACCCTAATCCTGGGCGGTTTCTCAATTGCAAGGGGGTTCACAATATAATGGCCGAGACTTCCAGCTGCGGTGTCGTGCGCTACAGTGACTTATTCGTGCACTGGACGGCACTGTATTTTACGGTGAGCGGTGATGCCGAGTAGGCCCCCGGGAATTAGTCCAAGCCCTAACCGCCTCTGGATTTCCTTGGCATGGAAATGATTGGACGACAACCGCCACAAGACAAGCCACATCACCCCTCTTCTCTTTAGTTTTGCCGACAATAAATTTGTGAACCCCCCTGCTCACCCTACATATCGTCTTTCATACCATTTCTACGCTCCGACTATGTACACATAGACAATCGAGCAAATTCAGTGATAATGGTCCCAACTACGGCAACAAAATAGGGGTTTGAAGCAAGGCCGTTCATGGATCTGACGGGGATGCACAGGTTATGCGTCGGCAACCCCCACCAGAGCCAGATAACGGAACCGTGGGGTGAGTACCAACCGAGTTGACGTTGGAGATTGGCTTTTGGAAACAACGGAGCTTCTGGAGTGGAATGGCAGTGAGGGTGAAACCGAAAAGGCAGTCTTGCTCTGCTTCCGGAATCCGGGGGTGGGCAAGTTATATCTGAGGTGGGCGGGTTCTTTGGAAGGAGCGAATATCACTGACGGGGAGAAATTCTAGTTCCATCGCGAGAGACAGGTTGTGCTTGCCTAGCAAGAGTGGACGATATCGGGAATTACCTAGGGATGAGGTCAGGTAGGGACGACAAACTATATGAGATGAGGGACGATTTACGGGCTGATATTGTGAGGGTTGTTTAGGAAAAGAGGTCGGATACGTACGTACGAGAATCTGGCGTTTCTTCTCTACTAGCGATGTATGCTAAGAAAGGGTTGCATGTAGATCTCTCTTTATTTCGCTAATCATTCGGGGCATTCCGGGAGAGGCCATACTTCGCCAGAGAGGGAAGCAACATGAACAGATCACGAGAAAATTGATTGAGCGATGCGCCCGTGGCAACTCTTTTGGACCTGAAGGATGTCAGCGCAGCCACATTCGATGGCTAGGGCAAGACCCCACGGTCGCCGGCCCTCTCCGCAAAAAACAGGGTGGAACTGTGAGGATTCTGCTGCGTTATGTCAATAACAATTGCCTCGCCCCTGGTCGCAGTTGCTAGAATTCCTTCCCGGGAACCGAACCCCACCACCTGCCCCCGGCGGCGGTGCTCTAGGTTCCCGCATCCCCTCAGAAAAACTGCTGCCGACCCCAGCGGCACGCAGTCAACTCTGTCGATAGTGGTCGACCGGTATTGGGTCATTGCCTCTGTTATGTATTTTTAACCTCCTCCGCTTGAATCGCTCATTCTTCGTTACAAAAAATATTCTCCTTTCGTGACTGTTAAGTGAGCGATTATTGTGGAAAGGCCTCCGATGATCTAAATGTAAATAGGTCTTCGTGGCCGTATTTGCTAGTTTTTCTGGGTCTTTGTTATATATCTTTCCTCTTTGTTACTACTTTCTCTGCCGGTTTCCTTCTTTTCTCAGAGTTCTAGTTAGACTTAGCCTAATGGTAGTGTCCCCACTCGTCATTCCCCTTATTTTGTCCTTTGTTAAGTTTGTATTTGCCTTGCAGTTTGGACATGGTAGTTCTCAGTATAATAAGGCCCGTCATAAGCAATTGGTAAAAATAGCCAGGGAGCTTGAGGAACCCCTTCCTGCATTGGTGAGCGGCCAATTGATCTCCTCCCGCGAAATTTTCTCGCTGGGGCTAAGAGATCACCAGCAATTCCCCTTCCGAGCTGTCATACTCCGATTTTGGTTCTACTGCTCTGGATACGATCATGGGAGGTTTGATAGCTCTCCCAGTATTGAGCTAAAACCCAATCTCCAACTTACCAGTCACATCTTTAACTCCGGTGAATTGTCTTGTAGCATCAATAATAGGGCACGGGTTTGGGTAGTCCGCCCTAGTTTGGCTAGATCCGGTACTGGTAGATGAATGATTCAGTGGAGTGGGGAAAGAGTTGCCCAAATGTAGAAGTGGACAACTTTAGGCGAGATGGTGTAGCAACCCTACCTCTAGAATCACTTCCTGGGGTACCGCGGCGTTTTGAACATTACGGTAGTCTCACCGGGAGAAAACTGCGCGGCGAGATTGAATGTGGTTAAAAGATTTTCCTGCCAGGTGAGGGGTGCTTTCAATTTTGCGGAAGGGTCTGGTTTGGAAGAAGTGTTGTTTGATCGACGCCCATCGGGCAGTGGGTGATGGTAAAAAATATCTGCGGATAAATTTGAACCACTCGAGCAATATTAGCGAGGGTTTCTACACATGGCCACCCAAAGTACAGTCTTCACTGCACCCAGGACGAAACTGGGCGGGCGACCAACAGGGGTATTTGGTGCTCAAGAAAGGAAATTTTTCAAGGTTGAGGGTACGAAAATTACTTGTAATTGATCCCTGTTCATCGCCCGCCCAGTTTCGTCGTAGGCACGGTAGAGGCTGTGTTCTGTTACGGTGGCCGGCCTGGTCAGGGTTCGGCGGGCATTTGCAAGCGGTTTTGGTTCCACGTTGGCGGGGGTCACCTGATGTTTGGAACTGCAACACCGCCCCCCCCCACCATACCTTTACCACAATAGAAATATCTTAATAAAGCAGATGGATGACACACAAAGTATTAATTAAGATCATAATCGTTTTATGTTTATTTTAAAATGTTTATTTGGTTGTGGTTTTGGTAGCCCTTGTTCAGTTGAACATTGGCAAAGAAGAGGGAGCCGTTGTATGCTGATGTTCTGTTTATGCTCAGGTGCAATACAAAGGGTTTGTGCCAAGCTTTGCTAAGCCTCCCTAAGGTTACTCCCTCGCTGAACGCTAACCCGGTCTAGACTACAAAAGCCCGTTTTCCCCGGTTAGCGCAGAAATCCAAGGACCAGTGCAGGTGACTGGGTGGACATACGCGATGAACCATGCTTTCAACGGGAGGAAGCCGAGACGTTTTTTGCTGGGAATACATCTCGAAAGTTGGTAGCGATTGGGTGCACAAGTGGGGTCTGGATGGTGTTATCCCTTAACCTGTACGATTGTTCACTCACCTTTAGCGTGGCACTACCGGTTAGGTTTAAGTTAGGATAAAATATATGCAATTAAGCACTAATACGACGCTTGATACAGGAAGTCATGATAGACAACACCCCAAGATAAATTAAAAGTACTTAGACATGTACCATAGTTGGGAACAAATCTACGCAGACACCACACCCCAACATCTTGTGACGTGTCATTTTGAGGGTTTCACCGACTCAGATCCCTTGGAGTTCATCTCGAGATAGCTTTAAGTCTTTAATTTCAGAGATTATTCCTCTGACTTTAACCTTCATCAGCAAAAAAATCATCTTGCGCCCCATCTCTCCCCACTCACCCTGTGCGCCGGACGTTCCAGGCGCTTATAACGTAAACTCGAGTTGTGGGTGCGTCCGCCCGGGTTCATTCCGTCCGGAAGTGAAAGGGCCGCCTCCAATGCGTCCGGACGCCACAGGCAGCGTCTGGATGCATTGGACGCGGCCCTTTTGCGTCCAGACGCCTTAGGGGGG
>Ga0307517_10001309_pt1 | contig 41751 bp, 34 predicted proteins | sample 23_EM_MG_FD_194515 | JGI IMG/M metagenome (GOLD analysis project Ga0307517, IMG submission 194515) | Populus trichocarpa ectomycorrhiza microbial communities from riparian zone in the Pacific Northwest, United States - 23_EM | ecosystem: Host-associated > Plants > Roots > Unclassified | place...
TTTTTAATGTTTAATTTTTATAAAATATTTTACAGGAAAACTTGTTGGTGACAAATATTCTACAATCAACCTTCAAACTTAATTTATTTATTGTAAAATATTTTTACCTCATGAATTATCATAAAATATTTTATAAATAGTAACTCACTTACAATATCACCCAACTATTTCAATCACCATCTTCATTTCATTATTATCCCCTCCTCTTTCACCATCGTCACAACCATTTCACTTCCACCATCTTTTTTTTTATCACTACTATATCACTACCATTTTCTTCTCCATCGTAATCATTGAAAAACATATTATAAGTAAAATATTTTATAGAAAAATATTTATAAAATATTTTATGTAAAACAACTGTCATTGATAAGAACCCAACTTTCCAAAACATAATCAATCTGAATCTTCCATTTTTTCATTCTTTTATCCATACTTGACTTATATTTTATTTTTGTTTTTTGATATTTTAAAATTGAATTTTTATACTGGCTTGTGAACTTGAAATTCATCGATCACGCGGGAGTACAGAAGAAATTCCATATAATTAGAGAACATTGATCTATTTATGAAAAAATATATATAAAAGAAAATGAAGTTTTAACTGTAAATTTTAATCGGATGTACTTTACAAATGTAGAATCCTTATTCAAAACTAAAGTTCTAAATCTTCATCTCATTATCATTAAGAAGAACTAATTAATTGAAGAGAAGAAAATATCATTCTCCCTCCTCACAAAACACTTTTTATTAAAACAATAATATCTTTTGATTTTTTGATTTTTTTTCAATTTAATCCTTTAACATTAGATTTATAATTGAGGATTGAGCTTCATAATTTATTTTGGTTTATTTTCTATAAGGTTATTTTATTTTCATAACCTAAATCACGAGTTTTGCGGGTTAACCCGGTTGCCTTGGTTTTTATTTTGTTCTTTTTTAATTAGTTTTCCTTTTCAATTTCAATCTTTACCATCTAGCTAAATTGATTGTGAATTAAGTTTCATAATTTATTTTTATTTACTTTCCATGAGGTTATCTCAATCTTATAACTTGAATAAAATGTTTGTCGGGTTAAACCGGATTGACTTGAATATTTTTTTGTTATTTGTTTTTAATTTCATATTTTAATGTTAGATTGATTGAGAAATTGAGTTTCATAATTTTTTATAAAGATCAAATAATCCCATCATAAAGGGTTTAATTATGAAGTAAAAAAGCAATACTAGATTAGGATAATAAATGTTTGTTTGAGAGAATAGTAAAGATTGTGTATTAAAATATTTTTTATTTTTTAAAATTTATTTTTAATATTAACATATTAAAAAAACAATAAAAAGATTAATTTTAAGAAGAAAAAAAATCTGCCAAACGCCGCCTTAAGGTGGAATAGTATAGTTGCGGCCATGGCCGTAAAGGAACTTATAATTTTATCTTTTTTTTGGGAGGAGGGTAGATACTAGATAGATTATAAATTAGGGCATGCTGTTGGAACCTCGGTTGAGTGGTAGACTATACAACACCAAACCCAAGGAACATTGGTATAAATCATGGCATAGTAGGTGCATGGTCAAGAGGGATAATTAGCAATTAATTGGTTGGGCAGCTCGCATCAGAGCATGCCTTGAATAAAAAGAAAAAGAAAAAAAAAGAAGCACAATGAGAGAAGCAGTGCATTGTTGATGATTTGATGTGCAGCCATGCCTGTCAAACTGGGTGCTGGAGACTCTCCCTCGCATCTGCTGCAGCCATCCCTCTCCGCTTTGGTTTTCTGGTTTTTGGACATCCACTATTCTACTGCAGCACTGTCCCACATGATCATCAAATTAATGAGAATCACGTCAGCTTTATCTACATTTCTAACATGCATTTATTTAAAGTGATCAGCTTTTTTGCCCCTATCTAAAAAAGAGGCATCACTGCTAATCCACGTTGCTGAGAAATTTCTCTTCTGAAGTCTGAACCTATTTCTTTTCTCCCCCGCTGCCCCAAGCTAGAAGCCTCGAGGGAATGAAGAGTAAGTTTATTTACCCTTACGTGAATGACTGTGAGTATGCATCATTCAAGCATGATTACATGCATTAACCAAGAAATAAAATAAAGAGCAATATTAATGATAATATTGAATTAATGGGGCATTGAATGCATCTCTCTGCGTATAAAACAAAATTAAACATGACGAAGTTGGTGCATGTGCATCAAACTGTGCTGGTCTTCAAATTATTCAATCTGTAGGATCCAAGGAGATTGAAAACTTTAAGGATATAAAGAATTATGCACCATTTTTATTTTTTGAATTTCTTAAAATGCGGCTCTTCATGTGCAAATTGTAGGAGGGCCGACCTATCTCCACCGAAAAACTCAACAATTTTCTGCAATAACTGAAAAGGGCAGTTGAGTTCTAACAGTTTAATGAGCCACCTTTTCTCGGCAGAAACATCAAAAGTTACCCAACAGTTAATAAGTAGGATCGTAAGCTTGAAATGAGACAGATAAACAATCGTAAGCTTGACATGAGACAGATAAACAAGTCAATTGTTTTTTTTTTTTTGGATACTTACGCTGCCTTTTAATCGATCGGTAGAGGGGGAATGGGATATTAAAAATTATCCAGTGTTTGTTTACGAAGAGAGTAGTTTTATAATACTGATGCTTACGTAGTTATAGTTATAGTTATAGATTTACATAAAGCAAATACGAGATATTGAAGCAGTATGTATCATCATTCTTTTATTCTTTTATCTTTTATAAAATTTCACTTCTACTTTCTACACAGAGTATTTATTTTGCTTTTCAAAAATATTTTTAAAAAATTTAATTTTTTTTGTTTTTTAAATTAATTATTTTAGTATTTTCATATCGTTTTAATATTATAATATTAAAAATAAAATTTAAAATTTAAAATATAAAATAAATATTATTTTAATATAATTTTTAAATAAAAAAATATTTTAAAAAACTATAACTGCTTTAATAGTACACGGGGCTTTAAGTAAATTCAAGATTTTACCCTCGGAGAGAGGGGATAAAGAAACTCAGTTCCATTTTCTTTTATTTTCTTTCCTCTATCATCTTGCTTTTGAAAATAGGGTTAGAGAATCTTTGTTTTTAGATTCTTGCTAATGATATTTCACTAGCGATCACCTGGTTTTATTTTGAAAATCACAAATTTAGTAATTATGGTGAAATAATTCTCAAAAAGGTTGTTGATATAATTTCAAAAATAAAGACTATATATATATATATATATATATATATATTAAACATGAGTCACGAAGAGAGAAAAGGTGAAAGGTCAAAGGTGAAGAAGGTGGTCACAAAGGCTCCTTGGAGCACCTAAAGGCTAAATGAAGACTCCTTTTTTTTCCTTTTTATATACTATATAATTTAAGGAGGAAAAAAAAAAGAGTCACAGACTCACAGTTAAAAGTTAAAACTAAGAACAGAGGAGAAATATTATTTTGAATATTAAAATTATAGATAGAGAAGAAAGGGGGCCGGGGTGGTGACCACCTGCCAAATGCATATAAAAAGCCGCCATTGCTAACCAATCTCATTCCATTCAATCTCTTTGTTATCTTCCTCACTCCTTTCCTCCCTCATCAAAATCCATACCACCGTAGTTTCCTTTCTCTTTCACCACCTTCTCAATACATTTTCTTAGTACCTACCTCTCCAGCTAGAGTTTCCGCAATCCAAACCTAGCTTCTGTTTCTTGGCCTTCCTTCTTCAGTGAAAAGATTGCCTCTCGCTCACTGTAGAAGACCCTGAATTGAAATTAATACTAAACATTCTCTTTCTTCTTCTTCAGGCGGTTTAAGGTCACAGAAAGTTTAGCAAAGGTCTTTTACCGTTCTTCCATTCCTTTCTATAACATTGCTTCCTCTTTGTTTATTGTCTGTTGGCTAGCTTCTTCTGTTTTTTTCGTTGATCTCGTTTTTTGTAAAAAATGGAATATATATAGGGCACTGTTGAAGATGAACAAAGGAGGAGGAATGAAGAAAATGAAGTACGTGGTGGTGACTGGAGGAGTAGTAAGTGGGCTTGGGAAAGGAGTGACGGCAAGTAGTATTGGTGTGCTTCTCAAGGCCTGTGGCTTTCGTGTTACTTCTATCAAGATTGGTCTGTTCTGCTGCACCTTTCTATCTTAAATCTCCTTTTCTTTTAAATGTTTTTTTAAGCTTTCTATTACTAGAAAAAATATAAGAAAAGAACCGCTACTCCCTCCTGTGTTTCTTCTCTCCAACCAAATCTCATGTTCAGTGTACAGAAATCCTACCCACCTCTCTGGACTTGTCACCAAAACTTCTGCTTTGGGGGTTATAAAGTTAAATGTTCGGTAAAAAGATAAGCATGTGTAGATTTCTTTTGCCTTTTTATTTTCAATTCCTTGAAATGGGCCTATGTTAAGTTTGCTTAAAATTCCTTCGACAGTTTTCTTGTTCTCAAGTCCTGTTGCTTTGCACTACTTCATGATCTTTTGATGTCGGTCTTCTTGATTTGCAGTCCGTTGTTAATTAAAATAATTATTATGTCTCAATTAGGATCAGGAGCTGTCGCTACTTTCTCCACTTCTTTTGAGTGCTTTACATTGCTGTTCATGCTAACAATTTCTTGTATTTTTTGCTCAATTTTACGTCTTCATTCAGATCCATACTTAAACACTGATGCCGGAACAATGTCGCCCTTTGAGCATGGAGAAGTGTTTGTCTTGGATGATGGTGGCGAGGTAGAAAGTTCCTTCATTTTTTTTAATGTACTCGAGAAGATTTGTTAAGGGGTCTTTGAGAAAGCAATAACTGTAGCTTATGCATGCTAAGCATGTGGATAAATTTCCTGGACTCCACATCCTCGAGAGGATATTTCTATGATTCAAAAGATTGGCTTCCATATGCCTTTTGAATTGTAGTCCATGGCATTAAAATTTATGGAATCTGTCAAAAATTACTGCTGGATATTTCTCATGCCCCTCTATTTTGTTTATGATTACCAACTATGATCATGCTAGATCATATCCATTAAACCTGTAAACTAATAAATTTCTTACTCGTCACGAGTGAAAGTAAAAGAAAATGGCTGGAGTGTATGTTATTTCAAGGAAAACGAAAAAAAAGGAAATCAGAGTAATGACTTTAATGAAAGGTAGGGAATTGTTCTAGACTGAGAGAACTGACTTATTTATCTTGTTTTGAAGGTGGACCTGGACCTTGGAAATTATGAGAGGTTTCTAGATATCAAGTTGACACGCGATAATAATATCACCACCGGAAAGATTTACCAGGCAAGTGGTTTAAACTTCATGTTTCTTAAGTGTATCAAACATCTTTTTCTGAAGAAAACAAAAATCTCTAGAATTAGCTGACATCTTGTTACTGAAGTTAATTGTTCCTTTGTCTTATTGAACTGTAGGCTGTTATTGACAAGGAAAGAAGGGGAGATTATCTGGGAAAAACTGTGCAGGTTTATATCTAGCTGAATTTATCTGTTACGTTGTCCTGTAGCCTACCACAAGCTTTACATGTATAGTTCATCTCCTTTATGTGTTTTTGTAAACTGCAGGTTGTCCCACACATCACAGATGCCATTCAAGAGTGGATTGAACGTGTGGCAATGATACCAGTAGACGGACAGCCGGGTCCTGCTGATGTTTGTGTCATTGAATTGGGTGGAACTATTGGTACAGTAACAACAACTTTCTTGATGAATAATTGGTCATGAGCTGTTCTCCATTTTTTTCTGTGTCACTAGAAACTTTCCTGTGGGCAGGTGACATCGAGTCCATGCCATTTACTGAAGCTCTAGGGCAGTTTTCATACCGTGTGGGTAAGACCGCTACTACGTAACTTTACATAATGCTGTGTGAGACTCTTCTTGCCTTTACTTTTTCTGATTAGTCGGCTTCTTCTAAATGATGCTTGTTTTCCAGGCGCTGGCAACTTCTGCTTGGTTCATGTCAGCCTTGTGCCTGTTCTAAGTGCTGTTGGTGAACAGGTAAGCACCTTAAAGTATTGTCTTGGGATATAATCAGTGTAAATAAGATGATTGTCTATGTGCATATATACTTATCCTATACGAAAGAATTATAAAAATCAGTGTATTTACACTTTGCAGAAAACAAAACCAACTCAGCACAGTGTTCGTGGGCTGAGAAGCTTAGGTTTGACACCAAATATCTTAGCTTGTCGCAGCACATTGGTAACTTAATCTCTCTCTCTCTCTCTCACACACACACAGACACAACCACATGCACACTTGTAATGATTGTAACCTCTGTGAACTTCAGATTATGGACTTGCATTTGTTTTACAGGCACTCGAGGAGAACGTAAAGCAGAAACTCTCTCAATTTTGCCATGTCCCTGTAAGTTGATCACAAGGAAAAACCTTTTCATGCATGTTACTTGAATATTTACATGTCTATTTTACATGTTTTTCAGGCAGAAAATATCATCACCCTCTATGATGTTCCTAACATTTGGCACCTTCCTTTGCTTTTAAGAGTGAGTAGACTTTTAGCACTTTTGACATTCAGTTCATTTCTTAGCTTCTAATTCTCACAACTACCATGTGTCCCTTCTCATTTAGGATCAGAAGGCTCACGAAGCAATTTTGGGAGTGCTGAACCTTCTTGGGTTTGTCCAGTGATCCAACTTAGCATTGATTTACCCTCTGCAATGCTTTGCATGATATCTTCTATTTGCTGGCATCCTTAAAATGATTGTCTTGTAATGTGCAGGATTGCTAGGGAGCCTAATGTAAAGGAATGGACCTCTAGGGCTGAACTCTGTGATATGTTGCTTGAACCAGTGGGTCCTAGCAAATTTCAATTCTCATATTTAGCAACTGTTGCCATGTTCTGCCTGAGATTTATGTATTTAAACCATGAATTGCAGGTTCGTATTGCCATTGTTGGGAAGTATACAGGGCTTTCAGATTCATACCTTTCTTTACTAAAGGTTCGCTTATCTATCATTACCTTCTTAAAGCTTAGGATTATTGTTTCTGCGGGAAGTTTCACGTGTTCATGTGATTAAGTCTTTTGTGAAAGTTTATCCCTGAGGTTGTTGCTGCTCTTCCTTACTTTCAATAATACATCTCAAACTTTTAACCTAGCAGACCATATCTAACAATTCAACTACCTTTTAAAACGTTGTGCGAATGTATATGTGTTTATGTCCATAATAAAGATAAGATAATGGAGTCTTTCGTGGTGGTAAAAGCTATTTTACTGTTGACAGGCTCTTTTGCATGCATCTGTTTCTCTCCGCAAGAAACTTGTTGTGGATTGGATTCCAGCTAGTGATCTTGAGGATGAAACTGCAAAAGAGGTTAGTAATTTGGAGTACTGATATCATATAAACTAATCTTTATACCGGGTTTTGCTTCTTAACTTGAATGCTCCCCCCTGCAGAATCCTGATGTTTACAAGGCTGCTTGGAAGTTGTTAAAGGTTTGTATTGCTAATGGTTGAAAGCATGAAGCTGATTTTCTTTTTTAGTAGCAGCCCTTAAAAGTTCTGGTAGCTTTCTTTCATAGCCATCTGACCAGCCTACGTCTTCAGGGTTCAGATGGTGTTCTTGTCCCAGGAGGGTTTGGTGACAGAGGCGTGGAAGGGAAAATTCTTGCAGCCAAGTATGCCCGAGAAAACAGAATTCCATTCCTTGGAATCTGTCTGGGAATGCAAATTGCAGTCATTGAGTTTGCACGATCCATCCTTGGCCTGCAAGATGCTAACAGCACAGAATTTGATCCTGACACCAAGGATCCCTGTGTTATATTTATGCCTGAGGTTTTGTATTGTCCCCTCAGTTTAGAACTATGGTGCCAACTGGTTGTCTAAGTTTCCTGTTTAGCCTGACATTTTACCTTATCAGGGATCAAAAACCCACTTGGGAGGCACCATGCGTCTTGGGTCAAGGAGGACATATTTCCAAGTTATGGACTGCAAATCAGCAAAATTGTAAGTGATTTGAGGGCTTGATAACGATATTGATATGGTAGCGCCTATATTCATGTATGATAAATTTTGATGATGTAAAAGGCTGTTATTCATATCATAAGACTATGAAAGTTACAGGAAGAAACTTTTTGCTTATGACATATTTATCATAAATCAACCTGAAATATGTATACAACAGGTAGATCAAGTTTATTTAATTGTGAATTTCTGATACTGGCTAAACTCTGGATTCTGGATTCTGTCAGATATGGTAATAGAGGCTTCATTGATGAGAGACATCGGCATAGATATGAGGTATGGGGTGTCGAGAACTCAAGATGCATATCTTTGCCATGTAAGTAGATAGTTACTCGAGATAATAAGAAGTCTTGTTTATGCAGGTGAATCCTGATATGGTATCACGCCTGGAAGATGCTGGTCTCTCATTCACTGGCAAGGATGAAACTGGTCAACGCATGGAGGTAGAGAGTTTTGGACTTGCAGACTTCCGTTTTTGCATTTTTCAAATTTCTTTAGGATCAATAGTTATATACAGTTATTCTAAGTTAATTTGCCTCATTGATGTAACAGATAGTTGAGCTGCCTAATCATCCTTACTATATTGGTGCTCAATTCCATCCTGAATTTAAATCAAGACCCGGGAAACCTTCTGCACTATTCTTAGGTACCTCTCTCACTCTTCTCCATATTGCAAGAGTAATATTTTTTTCTCATCTTCAACCAAAAGACTAGTTTTCTTCTTTTCGTCAACTTAATTAGTTACTAGATAGGATGCTTCTTATTTCTAATGTCTAACTTTGACATTTGATAAACAACCTTCAAATTGCAGGCCTGATAGCAGCAGCATGTGACCAACTAGATTCTCTCTTACATGCTCACAAGATTCCCAATGGAATGGCCAAAAAAATTAGCCTCTGCCAAAATGGAAATGCAACTAAGTTTGCAAAAATACCGACAGATGGTATCTACAGCAATTGCAATGGTGTGCATGCCTAAGCTCTGGTCCTGCTCTTTATTATAGGACCTTTTTTTTTTACTGAAGCGATACATGTTCTGATGATGCTCTGGTAGTATCTTAGGATATGCTTTGTACAGTAATTTGAGTATTTGGTAGGAGTTAGCTTTGAGAGGGATGGCGGATTGAACAGAGCTTGATCCTGGTAATGGCGGATTGAACAGAGCTTTATCCTGGTCTTTTATACAGGACAGCCTGTTGTAATTTACAGTCGTACCATGCTTTCCAAGCCTTCAGTCTAAGATGGTGTTTTTACTGTGGGATTGCAATGAAAAATCTCTCTAGTTTGCCTATGTCAACACTCATTAACTTCGTAGGAGCATTCCTGCCTCTTTGCTTTCTCTATAATTCAGGCCTCTTAAACTTATATTGATGAAGCCTATGAATAAATCAACGAACACGGAAGTAGTTTCACTTTCAGATGGCAATTTCTAGAGGACCGAATCTGCCTTCTAATAACAGCTCAACGATGATTGTCAGGAGAGCAGAATTGACGTTTCCAGTCTCCAGAAAGAAACCAATGCTTGTCAATTGTCAAATGGATGGTTTTGGTTTTTTCTTTTCTGTCCTTTTGCAGGAAGGGAAACACCTGTAGATAACAAATCCTCGTTAAACTGAAAGCATGAAAAAATATTAAAGAGTATCCTAAATTAAATAACTGTAATAAGTTGAAACAGCCTCCTGGAAATGCAATAGCTTGCCACTTGCCGCCAAATGAGAGATCTCAGGATGCTGTTTTAACCTTGTGAAGACAGGATAGGCTCCAGAGAATTCAGAAGGGGGTCATGTTCCAGACTGGATATCCCTCATTCCTTCCAAACTAACCCGAAAATAGACCACGGATTAAGCCATAGGATTTTAGTTTGAGAGAAGCGCGTGGACCAGGATACATGGACAATGGAAGGAGGAGTTGAATAGCAGTCCCTGCTCTCTTTTGTTTCGGTCGTGTAAATCAGCGGGAAATATCCTGAAACTTTGTACATACGAGAATAACCAGCCTGAAGCCAAACTGGACACCAATGACATGTTCTTTTGGGAATTATGAATAAACACATACGAGAACATCTCAGTTAATTGAGCTTCACATGCTATTGCAATCAACAAATGAAAACTAACAGGCCACGACAGACCTTACGTACGATGGGGCAGGGAGAAAAAAAAATCCAAAGCTGAGCATGTAGAGACAAATCAATATGAGAATCTGAAGAATATGTTAGGTGTAATATCTTGATTGATTGAAATGCAATTGCTTGATTCAGAGAGAGGGAGCTTGGTGCCGGGAGATTGATTGATAGGGAATAATAATTGTGATCTTAAAGTGATTGTAGAATATAAATATATTGATACTTTACTATTAAAAAAAGAGAGGAGATTCTCCATTGAGAGGCATTGGTATCATTATCAGAGCAAAAATTCTAAATTTTATATTTAATTATTTGGGATAGTATTTTTCTTGCCTGTGTTGTGAGATATTTTTCTTGGGTTTCTCTCTTGAGATGTTTTCTTGGTTTGAGGTTATAGGCAGTTTCTCCGTGTAGAGAGATTCTTTTGACATTAAGGTCTATTTTTTAATTGATTTAGTTCTTTTTTTTTTATTTATCATAAAAAAAGAAAATTATATTGTTTGTTTTTTAAAAAAATTACTCCATTTGTAAGTTTCAACCCAAGATGTTTGTGAATAATAAAAATTGTGGGGTCATTTAGATTTCAAGGAGATTGATTTCGGAGAGAGTAAAACTCTCATTAATTTCAAGGAGATTGATTTCGGAAAGAGTAAGGAGGCTTGCTTTATCTATTGATTATTAGGTTCTACTGAACCATATATGGTTCTACTGAACCATATATGGTAATAATTTTTTTTTCACCCACTACTGTTTTGGAAATGTGGAGTTATCTTTGAAGCATTTATTCTCAAAATTATATTGCCCGAAAGTTTTAATTGGAGTTAAAAATTGACAATTATTACCAAGATAATCTTTTTATTAAGCAATTCTATTCTAGATTTATTAATTTATGGAGTGAATATTCTAAGATAGTCCATTCTATTGTTTCTAAAGAGATCTCAGTGGCCTTACAAGTTGTTCATCTTGAGAGCTAAAACAATCAATTTCTAATGAAACTAAGACTAAAATCTGAGACTGCACATGCAAATTTAATCAACTAAAATCAGGTTTCATCTTTAGAGTTTTTTTTAGAGAATTATTACATGAAGAACAACTCCTAGTTAACATGACTTTAATTCAGAAACGATGACACTTGAGATGGTTAATTTGGCATATCCTGCTCAAAGCAAATGAAGATTCAGGTCACAAACTCAGTGCTACAATTGCAAGGAGTTTGAACATATTACAAAACACCACAACAAGAAATTCACAATTATTGCAAAAAGAAGGGGCATGTCATTAAAGATTGTCGAGTGCAACCTCAAAATCGACACACTCTAGTCTTTTGTAATGTTTTTCAGTCTAATTTCACAGCTGCTTCTTTGGTTCCTTCTTTGAATCAGCAGTCTGTAAGCAATTCTTCATCTACTTTCACACTTGAAATGGTCCAGTAGATAATTGTTTCTGCCTTCTCTACCTTTGGCATATAAGGTAAGAGGAATCTACTAGTTTCCTGGTTGGCTGACTCTACAACGGTAATCATATGGTTGGCAATACAAATGTTTTATATAATATTCCTAGGTATGTTTCTTTCACATGATGTCAGAAACACTTCAAAGCTGAGGTTAGCATCCTCTTCCAATATGGAAACACTAAATAATTTAAGCTTCCTATTCCCAGATGCAGTCCCCTCAATGGTTCTCAACTAAAGTTGGAATTCTCGGGCATGATTCCTTTTTCTGGAGTGATTACAAAAGACTCCCGTGATACTTGTCCTTAAGAAGTTAAACATGCAATTAGAGAGAATTTCATTGATCTTCGATTCTTATTTAAAGCAAGAAACAAATTTCTTGCCCTGGAAAGGAGGATGCAAGCTAGCCATCAACAGTTGGTTAAGTCTACGATTCAGCCATACCCCCTGATTACCACAAGGAAGCTTGCTTGAAATGAAGTGTATTTATACTTGTGGCCTAACATCTATACAGGTAAAATCAGAAAATGAGCAAATCCTGCATGCGTGATGTAAAGAAAAATAGACAGGTCACTATCCTCCTCACCAGCATATCTTTCAAGGAACATAGGGCATCACCAACAACAACACGGAATATGCCACCAGCTTGAGAATGTTTCTCAAGATCCGATACCCCAAAATAATCTCTTGCTTTATTCATCAACAAAAAATGCGCAAAAATCCATCTCGGTAAGAAAGCAATCAATATTGAATGGAAAAGTTCAATAAGCAAAAGTTCCAGAAGTTACATGCAGCGCAGCAGAGGTAAAATCAATATTGAATGGAGTTTCATTTTGGATTAAAAACAACATTGATTTAGTTCAAACTAGTCGGATTAACAACAATGTTGACTCGTGGATCCGACAAGATATTTCCTGGTGTGTGTGTGTGTGTGTGTGTGTGTGTGTGTGTTCTTAAGATAATAAATACACATGCGTATACCAAAACAAAAAATGTAAAAGCCCTCCCGAAACTTGAGTAAAAAATGAAAATCCACCCTAAACTAAAAATAAATCCAACTTTTCATTCTATTTAAGCTTAAGTGACAGTGTTTTGATATAATGATGAGAACCAAGGATTTTTCAAGTTGGAGTAGAGTTCTGACATGAATTTTGAGTTTTAATTAAAACTACTTATTTTAGATTAGGATTATTTTTATTAGTGTTGCGATTTTACCTTTATTAAAAATATTTTTTAGACTTATATCCTATATAAATAACGGAGGTGTTCTAAACATTCTGATAATAAGAAATTATCAAAAACCTTTCCAAACTTTCTGTAAACATATCTTTCTCTCCTCGAGCATGGCATCATGTAAATCCCACTCTCAAATCCTGATAGCTGCGGAAGCTTCTGGGCCTTTGGGGCGTTTTGAGCAGCTGTCCTCAAAACACCAACGAGGCCCACAACGTGTTTAGGATAGCTGATTGCCGAGACAAATAAAACATTTTTAACATCAACATATAAAAATAATTAAAAACATTAATTTTAAACAAAATAAAATTAACTTCTAAAAAAATACCATTTGAAACACATCTCAAACAGCTCTAGCCCTAGATAATAAAGGATGACTGCCGAGACACATATCCCTTCCTTCCACTGATCGCTTTCTTCCTTCCTTTTTTTTTTTTTTTATCTCATGCATGTAGAGCATGCTAGCGGTTTTTTTTCCCTCGCCAAGTTATTCAACTAGGAGAAATAATCGCCAAAACATGTGAACACTTGTAGATATTTGTACCTGATTCAAGATATGCTAATCGGTAACATCCATGTCAACAAGCCTATGATTTAATAAACACTCCTGTCCTCCTCCATCGAGAAAAAGGTTTCAAGTTCGAGTGTCACTCAAGAAAAAGAATTTGAAGTTTTCAGAACCCATGACTCTTGTCTTCGTCCACCGTCATTTCATCTTATACCCTTTTAGCTCACGTCTTATTGAGTTAATCTACCCTTTAGCCCGCTGTTGTAATCAGTTCTCTGTTCATTGAAGTAGTTAAAGATCCAATGACAATGGCGTCTGCTGGAATTTGAGAAGAAAGACAATGAATGAATGAGTCCTTAATCAATCCGAGTACAAAAATCTACACGATCATTCCTCCTAGGCACCTGCGAGAAATATAAATGAATTACCATAATTAGATTCATCTAGCAGTTGTTAGTTGAGATAAGTTTATGTTTTCAGAGACTAGCAAAAGCTTTTCTACACAATTTGGCCTGACCGCGATTCTGGAGAGACAATTTCTCGGAAAACATATGTTAATCTACTCCCAGAACAATTAATTTTTCAGTCGGTTTGGGACACTGAAAAAAATTAAATGTAATTTTCTTGATAGATACAGCACAACATGTGGACTTTTCCCACGTCAGTAGCCCAAAAGCAAGAATAAATTGAAACAGTTTTTAAATTCTGTAAATAGTTTAAAGGATATTCAAAGCACTTATCCAACCAAAATTTTCTTTATTAGGAAGAAAAGCTAAATCAATAATTATCTCCTCACCAAGTTTATGCTCATGGTTATGTTCCATGTAAAGCTGGGCAAAGGAAGTTGATTTTTAAGATTTCTGAAAAAGGCTTGCCTATCTCCGCAGGAATCCCATTGCTTGGTATACATTTTTGAGAGTGGCATCTGCAATCTCTGAAGCTTTTCTGGCACCTTCCTCCAAAACACTATCCAGATAAGCCGAATCAGAATGTATTTCCTCATACCGAACCTGAAAAGGTTGAGAACTTCATTGATGATGGGGACACCAAAATAAATGATTATGACAGAAAAAGTGGAGGCCAAGTTGGTTCTCAGCACAACAATGAATAGATGCTCTTTGGCACATTATATAAAACATGCCATCATTAGGCGGAAAAAACAGCCATATATGAATAGATTATTCTACTTATAAAAACTGCATATGAATTGTCAGTGATCAAAAAAAGCAAACTGTGCCAGAACATGCAACAGTAAGGTCAATAACTGATAGAGGCAGCATAAACTAATTGGCACCCATTTTCAGGGATTTACAATCAATTAGCGGGTTGGGCATCAAACTATCTATTTCCAGCAGTCTTCAATGCAAGTTCATCAACCAGCAAGTTACATGGCACTAGGCAACATAAAATCAGACTGCAGTTTTCCAAAATTTCTCTAGGTACTTGTTAGTTGGTGAAAATTCCCAGGTTCAGAGTAGGACAACATACAAAACCAAGTTGGGCATGATCAATGATACTGCACATACAAGTGCAGCAGCAATCAATTGTATTACTAAATAGATGTGCAGCAGTACTCCTGAGGAGGGGGGCAGGGATAGGGAAGGACAGTACATGTAGATTACTAACAATATCTGTAATAAAATATAGAAAGGCATAGAAATGACCCCTCCATACTTTCTGTTCTCTAAAGAACATCAGCTGAGATCAAACTAAGTGCAAATGGGAAAGCAACTGATTTTCATGAACTCCGGTCAAAAGCCATATGCTACAATCATGTTGCACTGGAACTGGCATGTTCAGTTACACAACAATAATCACTTCAGTATCTAAGACAACTTGTGTAACTAAGTATAGCATTTGTCCCTGACCCTAGTGAAAGAGAAAGGCATGTATAGAGGTAGAAACCTGGATGGGATGTAGATGTTCAATCAAGGCATCTGTTAGGAGAGGTTTGAATGAGCCCCAATTCAAACCCTGACATTCCTTTGCTACATCCTACAATCAGTGTTCAGCAGACATGGTCAGAGTGGAATATCATAAGACCTCACAACTGCCCAGAATTACAAGATCAATCATTTCCTCAAAACACAGTTGCCAACATTCTTCAATCCCAAGATTAAAGAAAAGATTGAACATGAAACACAAGGTCAGAGAATCATGAACAGGCATAAAGCAAGGAATTGACCAAAGTAAATAAGATGTGAATTACAATACCTCTTTCGTCTTGCCTGAAACAAGCTGATATACCGAAAGAAGATTGTTGCATTCAGGCCTTTCAGGATTGTCAAATTCCAGGCTGCATGAATTGCAAGTGGAAAAGCAAAAGGCACAAGATGAGAGGGACCTTAAGATACAATGCTCCAGAAAATGTTCTTGGATCAAAAGATATAGAAAAGAGGGGAAAAAAGCTATCACAATTTTCTAGATGGATAAAGAACTAACGCTGGAAATGAATCAGTTTTGCAACGCTTGATCTTGTTTGCTATTACCTACAAGACAAAAGGAGCTGTTGAGTGACTCTCACTTTTTCCAATACGAATTTCAAAATTTATAAGCATGATTCATAGAACCATAATCAAAATATCGTTCATCATACCTCGAGATTTAATGATAACAGAGTTTATGGAAAGCCAATTTTAAAAGTCAACATTTTGACAGGAGCAAAATCATCGAGGTTTTAATATTTCTCCCACACTTTCAAGATTTAATGATAACACAAAGTTTATGGAAAGATGAGTCCTGCTAATTAGTTAATGAATTTGGCAGGACCAAGATGCTAAAATTCTTCATTTCCACACCACAGAAAAATATCAACCATCACTTGAGCTCTTGATGAAATTATAATCATACCTTATAGTGTTTATAGTAGCAATCATTTCTTATATTTAATGTCACACTGTTCAGAGCAAAATCCATGTAAAGGAAATCACTGACTCAACTCACATCTTTTGGATCAAGAAGATTGATTCGAGACTGGTCAGAAGGTGCAGACTTCGACATCTATAAGATTAAACCACAAGAAAGTGTTAGTAAGTGTGCAGTCTCTTCTATGGACAAGAGAAAAGAAGTTTACGAGTTATTTGTTTGGTTAACTTGCTGCCTTTCTGCCTATATGGTCAGAGCATAAACTGCTGCCCATTATTAGAAACTTAAATGCCAAATCATATTTTTTCTGCAATGGCAGAAACCAAAGGACAACTTTGAATTTGTGTACAAGAAAATCAGTGCACCAACATAAAATAATTATCAATAAATTGTTAAGACACTTCTTCCTAACAATGAAATGCCATTAATTGGTAAACAACCAATTGTGAATTTGGGTAGTGGTAAAGTGGCTTAAGTGCATTTGCACCCCTTCCTCTTCAAGCTGTGGGTTTTGTAAATGCAGGCCTTGCATGGATTTATTGCTTCAGATGATGACAGTAGAAAAGGAAATGGAAAACAGAATAGGAACAGAAGAAAGTCCATCCCCTAAGAAAATCAATTGGGTTTTGCTAACAAATCAAGTCTGTATTCAATGCCTTGATTGATGCAAAGATAAATTTCTCGAGCCTGCCAACTTAAAACTACCAAACCATAAATTAAAATAAGTAGAGCACCTTGGAAAGACCATCAGTTAGTGACATAACTCGGGCTCCAGCTGGTGGTATAAGTGGTTCAGGGACCTACATGGGAAAAATTATCACAGAAAAATTGTCTCATCACTTGTTATTTCATCATGAAATGTAAGATAACCAGAAATCAAGAAACAGAACCAAGCATCAACCTTAAAGATAGCACCTCCTCGCCTGTGGCAGAATACAAAAGTAGTCAAGAAATGATGACATATAGTCTAGTCTTTTAAAAAACGTAGATATATTTTGTAGCTCTAAGTAGAGATGTAATTTTTACCCTCCTAATTTTTTCCACTTCCTTCCTCCGTATAAATAATTAACACGCTCAGCCAGTTCACGGGTCAACTCCAGATGTTGCTTCTGATCCTCACCAACTGGGACAAAATCAGACTGCAGAAGCATGCTGCAATTTATAAGGATTTTGCATTCAGGTTGATTACCATTTTTACACCAACAGAAAGGTAAATTAGGACTAGAGAATGAGATAATCAATAACTAATCCTGATCAAACATATCACACTCATTGCGCATCAGAAAATTCCTCAACCGCCTACTTTCTCATTATCTGTGACACTAAATTACAAAAGGATCCAGATATTGTTATAAAACTTCTAAAAGATAAAAGTTTCACAAAATATGTGCTCATGTTGGAAACCACCTGATACAAGAGAATATCAGAAGCCATAAGAACTGGATAAGTCAAAAGAGCAACCCCGACATTTTCATCCCCCTGCAGAGGAAAAAACCATGATATAAAGTTAGTTTAAACAGCAGAAAGGGTTATAACAATAGCATAAAGTAAGAGAAAATGTAGAGTCTGCTATGAAGACCTTACATCTCCTGACACTAAATGTGAAGCGTTGACACTAGTGATGGTTAGTAATGATAATTGTTGTTCTATGGTAATACAGAATGCAACTAGACATGCTTTGAGAAGATATGTGCAAAAAAAAAAAACATTTTGCCCTTTGGCTTCCTCCACTAAACAAAAACTAGATGTTTCGTGTTTTTCAAAAGAAAGGATCCTTGGATATTGCCAGAACACTGTTCTTTATGCTAGATGAACCTTTTTTCTTCTTTTTTTTGCGCTAGAAGAAAACAGTTTACATATTCAATTCCTCTGTCAGTTTTAATATATGTTTACAGGTTGGACAGAAGTCACAGAACTCCATGCACATCAACCTGTTATCTTATGCATGGAAATACCAATGTCAATGATAAGATACACATGGTATAACCAAAGAAAATATTCCATAGAACTTGATATGAATGGGAATAGCTGCTCAAGCAACAGGATATCAAGTGTTAATATTGAGCTACACACCCACCGCCTTACGGGATTTCTCTTTAAACTGGATCATTCTGTTAAGCCAACCAATTGGCGTGGCAGAACTTAGAAGCCACATAAGCTCTACATGTGCATGAACATGAGACTGTACAAAAACAGAAGCCTGCAGGTATATCAGGGTAATCAGACTAATTTAATAAACATTAATGCCAAATATCTACTCAAACTACTGAGTAAGCAGCATTATCAAGGATCAATAGCTGCAAGACCTTTGAAGCGTCTATACCACAAGCCAAATAAATTGCTGCTGTATCCCTTGTTGCCTTAGACAATTCTTTTGTATCATATGGTAGTGTAATCTGGAAGTTCAACAGAAAATCTGTGACAGTTAAGAATTGTCCAATTATGTTGTATAAGAACAAGAAAAAATGATGTCAAATTTAAAAGATCAAGGATATGTAGTCCCCAAGAAACCGAACCCCACCAAGCATGAATCAAGGCATAAACAAGAAAATCAGGTTAGAATTCACATCTCCACCCCTCTCAAGTAAATTAACATGCTCATTATTTTCTAGAAGTGCCAATGAACAAGATGCATTAGACTCCTACTTTTCACACAGTTTCTCAGAAAAAGTCAAGGATGCATCAGGTTCCTCATTGGGGTGCTTTTAATAATAAGCATGTCGCTCAAGTTTTTGCTTACAACAGGTTAGTTGGGCACCCAATTTTGTGTAGCACTAATATTGTTTTAAATTAGTTAAGATTCAGCATAAAGACAGATCTGTGGAAAGAGTTCTCGTATAAACAGATTCATGGTAAAGGTCCATCATCTATGAAATTCTAACCTTAATTCCAGGGGAGCATGAGAACACAGTAACATCAATCAATTAACCCAACCTGCTCCTCAACAAAAAGAGAAAAAGGGAACATCCAGATGTTCCATCTAGGGGCAGTGACAGCACTTTCTACTTTTTTCCCCAAAATCATTATTAGGAAAAAGAAAAGGGAATATTTGGTTTGATCAAATTAACACTGTTATAATGGGAGAGTTATCAAGAAAAGAGAAGAGGATGAACCTTTAAAACTCATTAGGAAACGTTATCTTTTTCAAGGACAGGATAGAGATATGAGAGTTTTGGAGGGAATTTAACCTTATCCTCCTTCCAAAATAAAAGATCTCAGCATCACAAATTTGGGTGTTGAGTAGGTAAGAGAGTTTGATGTATAAACTTGTTCTTTTCATGGTATGCTTACGATTAACTCCACCCTGAAGGATATAGTAATACTTAACAAATTATACGTCTCATTTTACTCTCTTGCCAAAAAGAGGGGATGGCAAACCCTTTTTCCACCGTCATACATTCAAACAAAGAACATAACTTCCCTAGAATTACTTCTGCAGCATTACTGTTTCTTTGAAAGAATCTCTCTCCCCCAACCCCCCACCACAGAAACACAATCCAAAGACATGACAAGCAAAAGTATTGTTTAAATGTATATATGCGCCCCCTGTGCTCTACATGTTTATCAAGAAAGGTGATTCTTTAAAGTTGAGCAAACACAACAGTTTCAACTTGAAAATATATAGAAATAAATAGCTCCCAAATTCAGAGTGAGGCAAATCATTCTATCAAATATGCCAAAAACATAAATGTCCTAGCACTAACCCTACATGAGAGTGTAAATTTTGATAAGAACCATTTCCCAAGATTGGCTTGGGATAACTATTCTCTCACTCTCTAATTGGTTAAATCAAACAATCCCTCTCTTCACCAGCTTTCTCCCCAGATTGAACTCTCTAACCCCTTCACACCAAAAGGCACCTTAAGTCTCACATTTATCTATTTATGATTTGATTTGGGCAGCGAAAGCAGGCAGGCTATCCCCTACTATAAGTATCTTAATATTCAAAAAAATAAAGCATCGACAAGTTTCCCACATAGCCAATAAGTGCATAAGTCCTAACATTATAAAAACTGCAAGGCTAATCAATGGAAATTCAAAAAATTATTAAAAAGAATGCTAAACAAATAGGACTAAAGCAATGTAGAAATCTAAACAAATTTTCCTAATTTTTAAACATCAATCAAAAGAGCATAAAAATTCTTCCTTCAGCTCAGTTGCACTACATAGAATCTATGAAATCTAAAATTAGTCTGAATATGCAGTTTGGAAACTACATACCGCATGGAGGTCTACTATGAAGAAGAGAGTCTCGTATGTATTCTGCAACAGTTATAGCAAATCATGTCAAGAAACTGAGTCAGTTTTTTTTTTTAAAAAAGGAAAAGAAATAGTAGCCAAAAAAGAACCTGAAGAGCAATCCAGTTCTTAATGGCACCAAGATAATTCCCTAGGTGAACAGATCCTGTTGGTTGCACTCCAGACACTATCCTCTTCCTGTCAAAAAAAAATCGAGTAATTAAATAAAAAAAAAGCTTATAGCTCCGAGCTAGCAAAACAAAATTCGAGTCATATATTACTTTACAGTCACAGAGGTTGGAGAGTTCTCAGGAGAAGTTTGTTGAGAGTGCGAGACGTCGCAGTAGCAGCGGAAACCGTTGCTGTATTTTGAATTTTGTCGAATTCGCACACTTTTACTTGCAAAACCATTCAATTTTGAACTGAAATAGGAGAGGGAGTGAATGTGCGAGTAGAGAGGCGACATACTATTTAAATACGCAACAAAGTAACTGCATGAAATATAGAGCGTAGAGAGAGAGAGTACATTGAAGAAGAGGAGAGTAGAGGAGCGGGGTTTGAAAGGATGAGAAAGTGTGACAGAATAGCGCGTCCCATTTTCGATTTCCTCCTCTGCCTTTGCGAGCAAGCGGCTCAACTCCACTTCCTCCTCTCACTTGATAATAAGAACGATAAAAGACCTCTTTTCAAAATTACAAAAACCCTATTTTGCCCTCTATGTTTTGTTTCGAAAAATCTCGCCCCCTGTAATTCATTTTCTTGTTCAATTTACCCCAACGTTTTTCAAAATAGCGAAAGGCCACATGTTTCCTTTTTTTTTTTTCACTAACAAATCAAAAACCGCATTGAGTAATAAACTCTTAGTGTATATAGTATTATAGTATAGTGTGGTTTTTAAAAATATTTTTTGAAAAAAAATATATTAAAATATTTTTATATATATATATATAAAAAATTAAGGTTGGATCTCCTTCACTCATTATACTTTAAGAAATTATACATTATATCCTGAAATTTATATAAGCAATAATACTTAATAATCCTTCAAAAAAAAAGCAACAAATATTTAATTATTTATATAATTGCTATTATTTTTTATTTAATAATTAAAGAGTCATTCTAATATTAATAGTACAATTTATCATCAAAAAAATATTACAACTTTGCCAAAAAAATTAAAAAAAATAACTAAAACTTGGTAAATGGTATTTCATCCCTTTTAGACTTTTAACCAGACATTTCATTTGCATAATCCAAACTCCTGCATTTATACTTAGATTTTAATAATTCAGATCTTTTTATTCTTTTTTATTCAAGCAAAAAAGTATAAAACTATAATCATGAACAACAACAACAAAAAAATATACAAATTGATGAGTAATCTAGCCAAATATATACATTAAAACCTATCTCATACGACAAAATAAACAATTTTGGATTATTAAGCAACAATACATATATTCAAGATTTTAAGGATATTTCAGTTCGGATCACGTAATTACTAATATGATGACCACTAGAAGTTTATATTATTATTAATTTCAGGTCTCGTGGGATTAATAAAAGTATATACAAACTAACTCGGACATCCACGTTAATAATAAAAAAAAATTATAAAGACATCCATGAGATTTTATTAGAGCAGATATTTGGATAAAACATTCAATTGTATAATTATTTGAGTGTTTATTAAATTAAAGATTATAATCGATTTGAAGCTTAGACTATGAAATCAAATTAGTTTCCATATGCAATTTATAAGGGCTAGATTGATATTTCCTTTTTCTTTCCCTTTCATTTCTCCTACATAACCAACCCTATGAACTTATTTTTTTTAAAAAAAAAAAAAACAAGTGAACACTTTACTTGAGGAGTTGAGCTATCTATATCTATCTACTTGATAGCAGTCATTCCTTCTCCCCCCCTCTCCCTCTCCAAAAACCATGTCCTTCACCGCATCCAGCAACCTCCTTCCCAACACAACCATCCTCTCCTCCCGCAGAAAGCAAAGCGCCAGCTTCAATCCACGCGCTTCCTCCATCAAATGCGATCTCTTTTCCCCTACTTCTTCCCCTTCACCACTAAACCCTAAACCCCACTCCAACTCCAACTCCAACTCCAATTCCAAACAACCAAAAATCAAGAATTCCCTCCTTAAAGCCCTCACCTTCTCCGGCACCGCCGCTGCCGCCAGTATCTTTTTCCGCCTAACCCCCGTCATCGACAGCGGCGGTGGAGGCAATTGTGGAGGCGGAGGAGGAGGAGGAGGAGGTGGTGGCGGGGACGGAGGAGCAGGAGGAGAGTTCTGGAAGAAGCTGTTTTTTGTAGCGCCGGCGAATGCCGATGAGTCACAATCGGAAGATTGGGACTCACACGGATTGCCAGCCAACATTGTTGTTCAATTAAACAAGCTTAGCGGTTTCAAAAAATACAAACTATCGGAAATTCTGTTCTTCGACCGGCGAAGATGGACTACTGTAGGCACGGAAGACTCGTTTTTCGAGATGGTTTCGCTCCGTCCGGGCGGAGTTTACACGAAAGCTCAGTTGCAAAAGGAACTTGAAAGTCTAGCTACTTGCGGAATGTTCGAGAAAGTGGATATGGAAGGAAAGACAAATCCTGATGGAACTATAGGGATCACAATTTCCTTCACTGAAAGCACATGGCAATCAGCTGATAAGTTTAGGTGCATTAATGTTGGATTAATGCAGCAATCGAAACCGATCGAAATGGATTCAGATATGACTGATAAGGAGAAGTTGGAGTATTATAGGAGTCAGGAGAAGGATTATAGGAGGAGGATTGAGAGGGCAAGGCCGTGTTTGTTGCCTACGCAGGTACATAGGGAGGTTTTGCAGATGTTGAGGGAGCAGGGGAAGGTTAGTGCACGGTTGTTGCAGAAGATTAGGGATAGAGTGCAGAAATGGTATCATGACGAGGGGTATGCTTGTGCTCAAGTTGTGAATTTTGGGAATTTGAATACTAAGGAGGTGGTTTGTGAGGTTGTGGAAGGGGATGTTACTCAATTGGTTATTCAGTATCTGGATAAGTTGGGGAACGTTGTTGAAGGGCACACACAACTTCCTGTTGTCAAGAGAGAGTTGCCCAAACAGGTGAATGGAAATCGGCTTTGAATTTGTTTTTTGTGTTGCCTCTGTATGATAGCTAGGTGCCGATTGATTGTCTATGAATGTGGATGCTTCATTGAGTTTAGGGCACAATCTAAGCTGTAGTTCTAGATTAGTTATTGTTTTTCTTTGTTCAGCAGTAACTGTAGATACCTGAGTACAGAGCATTGGTATATGATTACATCAAATCAGGTCTCTGAATAGTAGTAAATTGTGAACAGACAAGATTGCTGCTGCTTCTTGTAGGATTGAAATAATAAGCATGCATCTTTAATGCATAAATCTTCATCAATCTGCTCTCCTCTAAAACTTTTCTCCATATTATGGACAAAAGACATGAAAAGACAGATTCTTAAATTCTATTTCCATTTGATGAATAACTCTTCAACAATCTATTGTGATCCTCACACATAGAAACTCTAGAATCCATGCTCTTTGTGCTTTACTGCATTACCAGTCATGTTACAAATACTTAATGACAGTGTTTGGTGAAATAGATAAAGGATGGTCTATCATGATGCTGCCCCTCCATTGACAATGCCTCCTTTTTTATACTGCTGACTTTTTAATATAATGAACTTTTGCTAATTGCTCATTTTGTAGGTTGATTTATTTTGTGTTTTTTAATTGGTAACAACAGCTTCGACAAGGTCAAGTTTTTAACATTGAAGCTGGGAAACAAGCTCTGAGGAACATCAACTCCCTAGCCTTGTTTTCAAACATTGAAGTCAATCCAAGGCCAGATGAGAAGAATGAGGGAGGAATCATTGTTGAGATCAAGCTTAAAGAATTGGAGCCTAAATCGGCTGAAGTCAGTACAGAGTGGAGCATTGTTCCTGGACGTGGAGGACGTCCCACATTAGTATGTATATCCAGTTATGCAATTTGAACTTGCTCGTAGTTATTAGGGTTGTAAAGCTTAAATGCCAAAATTCCTATTTAATGCCATATCCCTCCTCTTCAGGCTTCATTCCAGCCTGGTGGAACTGTTTCCTTTGAACATCGGAATATCAAAGGGTTGAATCGGTCCATTCTTGGTTCTATAACCACCAGCAATTTCTTTTCGGCTCAGGTAATTTCTCCTGAATATACATTTCCTTTTTCTCAATAATTTTCAGGAATGGTTTGTTACCAATTTATGTGAGATTTCATTACTGAAATGTCTATGGAGTTTCCTCAGGAGGATCTGTCTTTTAAGCTTGAGTATGTTCATCCATATTTGGATGGTTTATATAGTTCACGAAACCAAACTCTCCGTGCAAGCTGCTTCAACATCCGGAAACTGAGTCCAGTCTTTACTGGTGGGCCAGGAGTGGATGAAGTCCCTCCGATATGGGTTGACCGGACTGGCATGAAAGCTAACATTACAGAGGTGAATGTTCTCCCATGTCCAAATCTAGGTGGTCGAAAACATCTTTAAATTCATTAAAATGATTTCCTAATGAGTGGATATATGTTACGTGTGGAACAGAATTTTACCCGTCAGAGCAAATTCACCTATGGGATTGTGATGGAAGAGATAACAACAAGCGATGAAAGTAGCCATATCTCTTCAAATGGTCAAAGAGTATTGCCAAGTGGAGGAATTAGTGCAGATGGACCTCCAACAACTCTCAGTGGCACTGGCGTTGACCGGATGGCATTCTTACAGGCCAACATCACGCGTGACAACACCAAGTTTGTAAATGGAGCTGTAGTTGGTGATAGGAACGTATTCCAGGTCAGAAAATCTTTTGTTAATTTATGGGTTGTTTGGGGAAACACAGCGTTACTATTGTGAATGGTGGAGCCAGTTTTTAAATTTCATAGTTAGGTCACTTTTTTTCTAACCAGAGATTAGCTGATCCGATGATCTGATTAGTTGAAGGACGATTCCATTTTCTTTCTAGGATTGGTTGAGAACAAACCAGACCTGGTTGTTTGAGTTGCCATAGACCCTTATTTCTTGTTTTTATGAGCCTCCTTGCTTGGTTTGTGAGTTTGGTGGATATTGTATGGTTTGATTTAATCATTGGGGCTCATGCAAATTTGGGGCTGACAATGAGCACTAGGTTTTTCCTCCTGTACAAGAACAATCGGCTACTCTCATTCTTGTGATTTTCATATGTAAACTCTTCACTGCCTGGGTAACCTACGTATTTTATGTATGAATTGCAGGTGGACCAAGGCCTTGGCGTCGGCAGCAAGTTTCCATTCTTCAACCGTCACCAGCTGACATTGACCCGATTTATCCAGTTGAAGGAGGTGGAGGAAGGTGCTGGGAAACCACCACCACCTGTACTAGTACTAAATGGCCATTATGGTGGTTGTGTTGGAGACCTTCCAAGTTATGATGCTTTTACTCTTGGGGGACCTTATTCTGTGAGGGGTTACAATATGGGTGAGCTGGGAGCAGCCAGAAACATTCTTGAGGTAAGTTTTACTGGAGACAACATTTTACCTAGGATCAAGATGAACTGTGTTCTATCTGGTTCTTAATTGATGTTTCTTCTGAAAATGGAACCCGTGCAAGAACTAATTGTTTGCAGATGGTAAAATATGATTGTTCCCGCAATTCATAGATTTGGACTTGCTGTCAGCTATCTGATCCCTCTTTTCAATGTTGCTTCCAGCTCGGAGCGGAGATACGCATACCTGTGAGAAATACGCATGTTTATGCATTTGCAGAGCATGGCAACGATCTAGGAACTTCTAAGGATGTGAAGGGGAACCCAACAGAGGTCTACAGGCGAATGGGTCATGGTTCATCTTATGGAGTTGGTGTCAAGCTGGGTTTAGTTCGAGCTGAGTATGCTGTTGATCATAACACTGGCAATGGTTCAGTGTTCTTCCGGTTTGGAGAGAGATACTGAAAAGCTTGATTATCAATTTAGGCTGGATTAGCACATTTCGGCCATCAGATTTTTGGAATAACTGCCAGAGTTTTTGATCATCTGAAATCTCGTGTGATACTTAGAAGAAGTAGATACATGATTCAATTTGAGTGGATCTTATCTAGTCAGTTTTTTGGGAAATCATATGCTCTATGTCTGGCTTTGCAGGAGCTGAGAGATGTTGAGAAAACTGTGATGCCCCAATTATGTGGTTTGTGGACTCAAAAGACATTTGACTTTTCTAAGCATGTTACTGTTTTGTTTAGAGTGAAATAAAAATTATTTTTTAAAGTGTTTGTGTTTGGAAATGTATAAAATAATATATTTTTTAAAAAAAATATTTTTAATATCTACATATTAAAATAATCTAAAAGTATATATAAAAAAATAAAATTAAAACTAAAAAGAATTTAAATCTTTTTAAAAGTATGGTTATATTGTAATATCAAATAAAATATTAGTTATTGATGTGCAAAATTCAAAAGTGATTTTATGGTCAAGTGATTCTCTTTTGTTCGATTTGTTGTCTTTTTTCCTGCCTTGAGCTCAGAGCATTTTCTTCATATTGCTTGCGCGATCGGCCGAGTTTTCTTCTTGTGTTTTATTTTCTCCATGTCGAGATAAATGTTCTAGTGCGGGAGCCCTGCGTCTTTATATATGTACTGACCATTTTGACATGTGCGTTTGCACGGGCATGAATCGATTTTCTTAAACATAATTTATCATGTACAAAATCGTGATTAATTTTAGAAATAATTATAAAAACTCTCCTATAGTTTGATTTGAATTACATTTTCTTTCTACACTTTCTTAATTTATACATTCCATCCTGTAGTTTATATGTTTATAATAGTTTATATCCTTAATAGTACATTTTATTTGATTTGTTTTATCCAGAAAATAAAATGTAATTTATTAAAGCACAGAAAGAGTGAAATTAAATTAAACTATAGAAAGTTTTTATAATTATCTCTTAATTTTATCATTGAACATGTCTTTTTTTTAAGATTTCAAAATATCACAAGGCAAATGTGACACAGTTTAAAAGATATTCTTCATAAAGTGAGAAAACTATTTTGTTAAATGCCAAACCAATTAATAATAATAGTTTTCATCTTTCTTATCTTTTGCTAAACAAAAGAAAACCTTTTATTATAATAAAAATCATATTTTTCATTATTTTATAAAATAATAAAATATCTTAAGTATGATAATAAATAATTTTTTAATTGATTTTTGGGAATATATTATTTTTTTTTAAAAAAAAAACACTTGCATTAACTCGTGTGTACCAAGTCTTGGTGTTTGCAAGTCTTTATTGATAAATTATCCCAAAAACAAAAAAGCATGGATCGTGCAGCGAATTCATGGATTAAAATATTTGTTCCCTAGCTGTTCTTAATTCTGACTGTTATTCAGTTTGCACTTTCTTGCGCATTCAATTTTATGTAAAGGATGAGAGATTCAGTCTCTGTGCAGACGCGGTTTAAACTGCGTTATGTTAAAATTATTTTTTTTTTTGTTAATTTTTTTATATTATTTTTTTGATATGTATATCTCAAAAATAATTTTTTTTTAAATAAAATAAAATATTATTTTAATACATTCTAAGCGAAAAATACTTTAAACTGTGACCATCATCACAATCCTATGTTATTTGCAAATATTTTATTTCATTGAAAATAAAATAAAATATTAAGTTTAATTATTTATCTTTTCTTTGCAAATCTTTATTACATTGAAAATAGACTCCAAAAAATTTCAATATGTTATTTTTATATTTTTAATACATCCTCGACATGGTTATGAAAACATTATTATTTTTTTTATTAAAATTTTATTTTATGATTCTCATAAGTTTTTGGTCCAACGAATAAATATTTTGATAAACAAATTAAAAAAAAAACAAATAAATTTTAAATAACACGTTCCCTTATTTTTTTAAAAAAAAATTATATAGTGCATGCTTTTTAATTAGTAGTTATTTTTTAAAAAATTGATGATTTTTTGAAGATATTATTTTATTTTATAACTAAGTTTTATTTTCATGATGTATTTATAAAAATAAAATTCATTTTTTATTAGTTCAAGAAAAAACCTCCAAGATAAAATGAATAAAAACATTATAAAAACCTGATATTTGAAAAACAATATCCATAATATAAGCATATTTCTTTATCATGTTCAAAATTAATTTGAATTCATACCCCGGCATAACATATGTTATGCGGGAAAGCAAACTAGTTACATTCTATTATACCTCTATAAATTTCTAATCTATGTATTAGTTCCATTCTATTATATCTCTATAAAATTTTTATTAAGCATATAAATACTATGTATAGAACGGTCAAAGGGTCAAACAATAGAATTACGAGGGCTTGAAACACTCTGAAAAATACAACGGTCAAATCAGCAATTTTAGTTGGTCATAACTTTTTTTTTTGTGATAATAGCATTTTTTTTTTACAATCTTTCATAATTATTTTTAAAATTTTATTTAATTGGTATATTTTATTTTATTATTTAATTAAATAACATTCAATATTTTATTTTATGAGATTTTATAACATGGCGCTTTTTTCAGCCCTCACAGTAATTTTGTTCGTAATAAAAAAAACTTTGGTATAATGCGGGCAATGATATTATTCTCTCAATAATGCTAAAACCGATAGTAAATAAATAAAACAGAAACCGGTTCATGTCCACAATATATGGGCCTGGTTCTGGGCCCATTAGTCTGTATAATAAGGAATAACCTCTCAAAACAACATGGCATCAGGCTAGTTTCTTTCGAGGTGGATCCAGAAGGAGGTAGCGCCCACGCGACTTATATATATATATTAATACTATTCAGATTCGGTGCTCCCTATAAAAAGCAACTCTATGAACTCTGGAGAATTGAATTGATTTGAATCTGCAGAAAAATCGACAATTGAAAAGAAGAAGAGAGAGATGGCTCTTAACCCACAATTGTATCCAAACGGGATGGCCGTTCCTTTCGAGAACGAGTTGTTTGTATTGGCCAGAGACGGCGTCGAATTCGAGGTCGACAAAATCCCCGGGTTTGTTTTTTGTTTTTCTTTTTTTACTCACAAATGTTCTCCAATTTTATTTTATTTTATTTTTTATTTCTTTTGAAATCTTAATGAAGTCTATTTTCTTAAAGGGAATTACGAATGGTCTTTGTTGGTTTTAATGGGCTATCCAACCCTTTGCTGCTGCTGCAGGTGCGGAAAAGTTAAAGCTAAGGGAACAATCTACTTGTCTAATATACGGATGGTCTTTGTTGCATCTCAGCCTGTTGGAAATTTCTATGCTTTTGACATGCCTCTTGTAAGTAACCGATGAATATTTATATTGGTACTCAATCGTCTATGTAATTCTTCTGACTCCCTCTTCCTTGAACCTTTTCATTTGGTTGGTTGAGTCTTCTTTCCCTTTCTTGTATTACTTTAGATATAGCTCATGCATTGGATTTCATATTGACAAGATATTAGCTGTTTAGTGTTTTCGTCAGAGGTGATTGGGTTTCGATTAGCTTTTTCAAATCTTGCATTTTGTAATAATCAAATTTAGGCAATGCTATTACCTAACATCTGATACTTCTAAAGCTCTTGGGAAAGAAAGATGAAGCTGTTTGTTTTTAGCAGCTAAGCAGTGTGGTATCCATACCGATGGTATATTTCTCATTACATACCCTCTAAACTTGTTCAATTGGTAATTTCTTCTCGCTGAATGCGTTTCCCTTCTTGAGAAGTGGAAGCAGACATCATAACAAAAACCAAAAACTGGAGTGATTCGAACAACCCTTCAGTCATTTTTATATTCAAAGTTTTTAGGCCATGGTTGATTCCAAGCATGTAGATTCTACGTTATTATTTTGAGGTCCGTTGGATATCTACTCTTTGGGCTTTCTCGTGACCCTTATTCTGAAATTACTCTGTCATGCAGCTCTTTATCCATGAAGAAAAATTCAACCAACCTATATTTCACTGCAACAATATTTCAGGTTTCGTGGAACCTGTAAGTATAACAGTGAAAAGGCTTTCTTCTACGATCACCACTTATTTCTGTGTAAGCTAATTGTCTTGATATGAAACTTCAGGTAGTTCCAGAGACTGAGAATAGGGCTCTCTACTCCACTCACTCGTTCAAAATTTTGTTCAAGGAAGGGGGCTGTGGAACCTTTGTTCCACTTTTTCTCAACTTGATCTCGGCGGTGAGACAATACAATCAACAAGTGAACTCTGCACCAAGACCTTCGATAGATCCTCTGCAAGCAGCGCAAACTCCAGTTGATGAAATGATGAGACATGCGTAAGTGACATAATACGTTATATAATTTTTGTTTGTAAGATTAAGATCTCTTGTTGATTAAAACTTGTGATATGTTTTGCAGATATGTTGATCCTAATGATCCAACAAGAATCTTTTTGCAACAGCCTACTCCACAGTCTGAGCTGAGGCGTCGCACCTACCAGCCATCCTCAGCTGAACGTACAATGTGATTTGCTATTTTCCAATTTCCAAGCAAAAAACTGTGTGTATAATCAATCCAAACTAAATACAACTACTGTGCTGTGTCAATGTGCATTACCTATCCATTTATAAAGTGCTAAATTACTCTACATCCTTTTATTTGTCTTTGGTAATTATATGTGTAATCCCCACCCTACGGTACTCGCATTTAATGTTTTTGAGGATAGACCGGCGAAGAATATCGAGATTTGAGATATTCAGTGTCGGTCATCTTGCCAGCTGAAGCTGAAAACATTGAATTTGATGGTGGGCGCACGTTTCTAGGTCTGCCACATTCTTGTAAGTTGAAAATGTTGATGGTGGAGATCGGCAACACAGAAATATTCCCGCCATTTATCTGAGGGAAAAGTGTGTTTCAGGCTTTGCTCTTTGTTTTTATTTTGGTTGTTGAACACGAGGAAGTTTAGCGCAAGCTTCTATCTTGAGTGAGGTTTAATGGTCTTTGCAGATTTCTGCTTTAATGGTGGCATTAACAGAACCAGTTTTGATGCATAAAAATTAGTTGAATGTTGAAAGCTGATTTGGCTTGGATGTCCTATAAATGCATGATTTCTGCATAGTTGGTTGAGCTTATTTTGTCATTGCTGTGATTCTTCAAACCATAAAAAGATTAAAGATTTCTTTGATTATAATTTGTTCCCTGGTGGCTTCTAATCATATGCTAGCCTCAAAGAGAATTTTTAACGGAATCTAATTAACCAAATATGTTTAAATCAAGAGCAAAGTACAGAATAGCAAGCCCTTAGGTTTGGACTGCCTGCGCTCTTGCTAGGCCAGCCATCCAAAATGCAGAGGCTTTTTGGCGAATTACGTCAGGGCTCTGTTGTCCAGTTATTTTTGTTCTCATAAATCGGTTGGCTTCTTCCATCCCATAGTTGTCCAAGCAGATACACATCAACCCTTCATTGTACTCTGTTCGAGCTGGAGTGAAAGGTTAGTCCATAAATGTTAGGTTACAGTGCAGCTGGGAAAGATGTGAACGCTTTCCTCATTGGGTTCATTGTAGCAATAGCATAGCATGATCAATCTTTAATCTGTACTTTCAGCGGTAGTTCATCCTTGGTGGGGAGCATATCATAAGACATCTTACGCTTGAAATTCTTCACCTTTGGAGGTATGATCAATTGTGGAGGCTTGCCCCACCGATAAAAACTGGGCTCGACACCAATGTGCTTTGTTTATCAAATCCAGAACGGCAGCTGGTTCTCCCTCTCTACCGGGGGTCAAGGACAGATTACAGATGACGGCAACAGTTGAGATCTTAGAAGCTAAAGAGCTAATCTTTCACCACATCTAAAGGCCGGATTTGTTTGGCAAGAAAATGCTTCGATTTCCCTACCTGACTTGAACTCTCATGGTATAGAAAGATCTGAATCTCAGAGTAGGATATTGTCATTAGTATGATAAGCTGCAGAAATTAATATGATAAACTTTCTTAGGTACGTCTCTCTTGTTCTAGACAACAATTTTGTTTTCAAGAACGCAATATCTCGTTGATTGATGACAACAGAGAACTTGCTCCAATCCAAGACATCAGCAAATGGAAGATCGCGATTATTTGAAATTACAACAGGAATGCATCCATAGTGTATGGCATCACTAACCCTTGAAGTGTTCACTTCATAGCCCTCTAACATGGAGGCAATATTTTCTCCCCTTAAAGCCTTCTTCGTAAGGGAATGTTGAACTTCTGTCAAAAAACCATCTCAACCCAATAGTTTAAGCTGTTAGGTGAGGCTCCAAGATATGATTTATATTATTCTCTAACACACCCCCTCAAGTGAAAGCCCTTTGGGCTTGAAACTTGCACAGACCCACATTACTTTGTGCTTAATTTTTTATCAAATAAATAGGGATGGTGAGATTCGAACTCGAGATCACTTGGTCATCAAGGCTCTGATACCATGTCAAAGAACCATCTCAACCCAATAGCTTAAACTGTTAGGTGAGGCTCCAAGATATGATTTATATTATTCTCTAACAACTTCCATTAAATATGTCAAATTGAGTATAATTTCCCCACAGATTTATCAGCTGCTGCCGGACTTGAGAATTTCGGACGCGTCCAGCAAAGTAGACGAGTCTATAGCTGCAACAGTCGGTGTTTACATCAAGATACAGCAACTCTAAAAAGAAAAGGAAACAAAAATACATCGAAGTTTGCAAGAAGACGGAAAATAATACTCTTAAAATAAACATCTCTAGATGTAATTATTTTGGTTATGGACATGTTAGTGTCAATATGAGCTTCTAGTTCTCATTCAAAATTTATAAAAGGCATACTTCCCACACCTTACTCACTTGTTGTCATGTAATGTAAACCAATCTTAGTTACTAAGGTTTGAATCTTGATTTTATTATTGAAGCAAGCTATTCTATCAAACTAAAATATCATGCAATATCCATTTATTTGGTTGCAAATTACAATAATCAAATTTTTTAAATAAATACATAATTGATTTATTAATTTTAATTAATCACAAAATAGTTTTTCGTTTTAATATAGATGGCTTTTCGTTCATTAAAATTAAAAAAAAATAAACTTAATTTCAATACTAAAAAACTAATCTGAAGATATCATGGGATTATAAAATAAAATAAAAACTAAAAAAAAGGTGAAATATAATCCTTTCAAATGAATTATTTTTAACCATAGTTATTAAACTTGGTCCAGAAGTTGACCCAAACAAAGGGTTGGATCCTGGATCAATCCAGAAAAATTTTAAAAAAAATATTTGAGGTTTTAATATCTTACATAGAAAAATTAAGAAATAATTCATGTGAATGTAGACTATATATGTTATAAATAAAGAAGTTTAAAATATTATTTCAAAAGGTTTTTTATTTGAAAAATTATTGTCTTTTCTTTTTAAATTGAAGTATTTAAACAAAAAATGTTTCTTATTCTACATTGAAAAAACACAACTTTCTTCCCGTGAATATAATATATATATACTAATGAACTTCCAATCTCACATTACAAAAATAAAAAAAATTTATAATGAACTTTAATATGAGCTAATAACTAACAAGAAAAGAATGGTAGGCTTGCACATATAAGAATAGGCCAAACAAGAGGAAAACCTTCTATTCCACTCCTTAGACAACATCCACATCTTGTAAAACAAAAAAAGCATGTAGCAACCTCTCAAGAGAATTTGTTCCACCTCTTAACAAATAGATATAACAATCAGGTCTTTGTTGAGTTGTAGTGAGTCATGTGGATCCTAGATTTACCTGACAGGTTGCTCGGGTCTCAACGAGCCAATTGCAACCCTAATTTTCTTTTTCTTCTGGCCTGGCCAAAGCTCTAAATTGTCCAGATCTCAGGTTAATTTATCAGGTCGGGTGAAACCAGATCTGATAACTATGTTTTTAATCAAATGATTTATCTGAATTTAAAAGTATTCTATTTACTTAATGCCATGTTATGTCTCGGGAACTTTTCCTAAAAAAAAAAAATATGAAAATTTAGTTTCACAATGCAATTTTCCCTTGTGACAACTGGCAGAAACTTATAGGATATAGAATAGAGCCAAGAGAAGGAGTGTTGGGTTTTCCAATTGAGATAGTGCGAGGGATGAAAATGAATAGAGTGATGGAGAATTTAATAATAAAAAAATTTATAGTTATTTTTATTTAAAAATATATTAAAATAATATATTTTATAAATTTTATTAAATTAATTTTTAATATTAATATATTAAAACAATTAAAAATATTAAAAATAATTTAATATTACAAAAATTCAAAATATTTTAAACGCCACCGCAGAAACAAGAACATCCCAAGCAAATGATCAAAGTTCAAGTAGACAGAGAAATTATTCAAGACATTTGAGATTATTGATAGATCCTTGAAATTGAAGTTTTCAACCTGTTATTATCAGAAGAAGGAAATCCCACCTCCGGCCTGCGTGCTCCGAAACAGACGATAACATATACGTAGTTGAAAACAAGGAAGGAAGTAGTTAGTTGTCTAATTCTTACAATCGGACTTAAGTTTGTTTAGTTTAGCAGAAACAAACAGTAGTACCGTACAATAACCATTAGGAAGGGAGCTTAGCCTCTCTTTGAATTTGAATTTTGGATCAAATGGAGAGTTGCTGCATATGGAGTGCTCATCAACATCTGATTCAGTCCCACCATCGCTTCATCGGTTTTTCCAATCATAAAAATCAACTTGTTCATTTACTGGCGGCAAATGGTCCCCGTAAATGTAATACCAGAAGCAGCAGAATCTTCTGTACTTATGAAGACCCCGTCAAGAAACCACCACAACCATCACCATCTTCTTCTTCGTCGTCGTCTTCGGCAATCCAACTTTACAATCAGATTGAAAGGTTCAACCCCCAACATCTTTATCAATGATTTTCTTGATAACCCACGAAAGAAAAAAAGTCAACTTTGTTATATTTTTTTCAATTGGTTTTTGTAGATTACTTACGGAGACCTCAAGACAATCACAAGATTATTGGGGTGGTTCTAAAGACTGGTCTGAAGTTGAGGTGTTGTTTCTTTCACTTTCACTTTTGATCAAGTTTATGCCATGCTTGTTTTCTTGCTTTCCTTATCCTTAGTGTATCGATTTTGATGCAAAAAAGACCGAAGATAAACCATCTGTTGAGAAAGATTGGTTAATTGAAAATTGAGTTGTGAATTATTCATGGATCCTTTTTTTTTTTTTTTTTTATCTAAGTGAGTCTGGATTGAAAGAAGATAATTTGAGTACTTTAGACTCATTGGCTAACCTAGAAAGCCTTTTCATTTCTTGGACGATGCAGTCTATAAAAGTAGATGATAGTTATTCTGGAAATGCTCTTACCTTTTTTTTTTTTTTTAATCTATCTCCTGTAAACCGTACTGCCACCACCCACTTAATTTTATGAAATTAAAAGTGTGAGGAACTTCTTACTCCTAAATGTGGCCGTGATCAACTATAAAAAACCACCAGACTATCTTTGGTACTTCCATCCACCAATCAACAATTAGGGAGTCGAGCGGGCCCTTTTTGGGGGACAGAGGACTTGAACCCTCAGGATTTATTAAGTCAACGGATTTTACTTTTACTATTTTTAAACGCAATGAATCAGGGTGGAAGAGAAGGGTTTCCTAAGTATAGAGAAAATTTGGACTTTGGCCTTTGTGAGATTAATTGGGTTCCACCAAAAGAGTCTGAAATTTTCTCTCATGCCATCAATTGTCAATTGTGACAGAAATCTTAAAAATACTGGAAAACTAAGGTTCTGGAGGGGATTCGAGTCTAAAATTTCTTCTTGTAAAAACTCCATGTGAAGATGTTGAGATTTAGAAGCTCCAGTTACAATGTTACTTGGAACACCTTTAATCTTAAGGGATTGGTCCTCTAGTTTCTGAACTCATGATGATGTCTTGAAGCACACATCCTGACTTGGACTCTCCCTTCTAGCACCCTGCAAGTACCTGGGTGATGTCCTCCAACTATTTATCCTTGTTACTTCCTACAGCATGTAAAGACAGGAGCCTGCATAATCCAAAACTTGTCAAATTCACGAATTTATTAAATTAATTTGATAGTTCATTCCATTTTTTTTATTAGATAGTTCTGATATCATCTCAGGGATCATGGGTTCTTAAACCAAAAAGCTCAAGACCCAAGTCAGTTGTTCATTTCATTGGTGGTATATTCGTTGGAGCAGCACCCCAGCTTACTTACCGTTTATTTCTTGAACGCTTGGCAGAAAAGTGAGTGGCTACATTTTGATACTGGTAGTATTGACCTTCAATTCCATAGTCAACAAATATGCTATTTTACTTGGCAGTCGAACTTGACAGACTTCGTGATGACTGAGGAAAATTAATGGTCATTTTTTTTCTTTTGGTGATATAGGGGTGTTTTGGTGATTGCCACACCATATGCTAGTGGATTCGACTATTTCTTCATTGCTGATGAAGTGCAGTTCAAATTTGATAGGTGTCTTCGGTTTCTTCAAGAAACCGTAAGTTGTTTATTTATTTACAATCTGGAAAATAATATTTCCTTTCGGTCTGTTGTTTCATGGAGGGGATAGAAATGTTTAGGCTAAAAGCTCTTAATTTTACAGGTACAAGATGTTCCTACTTTTGGCATAGGCCACTCTTTGGGAAGTGTCATTCACCTTTTGATTGGTATGGAATTTCTCCACATAGTTTATATTTGAGAGGGTGCAAGAAAATGATTTGATTTACAGCTGCTTATTATGTTGATTTGATTTCCTGTTTATCAGGATCACGATATGCTGTGCAAAGAAGCGGAAATATACTGATGGCATTCAATAACAAGGTACTTCACCAATTGAATGTCACATGAGGTGGGAAGAGAAATGGGATGAGCTTGAATTATTATGAACATAACTCTAATAAAGGTTCCACCCTAGAAATATGACCGCCCTACTCAAATGAGGTCATTTTGAAAGCACCCAAGGAACTGAATTAATCCTGTTTCAGCGTTTCACTTTACTGCTGCCTCAATCTTGAATTCCTTGACGTCTCTGTATATGTTCTCTTTGGCAGCATAGTGATAGGACCGAACATGTTTATTTTTGCTAGCATGCATGTTGAACAAAATTTCTATCATTCTAAATTGTCTGCTGTTAGAAAGCCTTTTCTGAATGGTTTCGAGATTAACAAAAATTTCTTTCTTGATATCACAGGAAGCAAGTTCAGCTATCCCTTTGTTCTCACCTGTTCTTGTCCCAGTGGCCCAAAGCTTTGGACCATTTCTATCACAAATCGCATCATCACCGACCGTTCGACTTGGGGTGAGATTATATGTCAGCCGCTTTCAGAGCAATGTATTTGAATAATGCCTTTTCGAAAGCTTGCGTTTTCCATTTGCATTTTATGAACTTTTGAAGAATGCATTTAAACATCAGGATATTCATGAAACACTAGGTTAACTTTGTATTGAAATCCTGTGTTGTGTCTTTATATAACACTCTGAATCGGTCCTGTCCTCAGTATGGATTTGGCAGAGTTTTGCTTGATGTAAGGATAACAATGAGAGTTTATTGATTTGTTAGCTTTTATGATATTAATATGTCTATTCCATTAGGAGTACCAGAATGGTTCCCGGTGAATTTACATTTATGTACTATTTTACCACATGCTTCAAACTGGTTTCTTGCATTTTCTATCGCATTATGAATATGCACTTGGATTGGTATCTGAGAGGTGGATTGGTATCTGAGTGTACCTCTGCTGATGTTGTAGATGTATCGTGATCTGTTAATTTCATCTAGATTTTTGGTTTATTTATATTTTTATCCTCTTACTTCAGTTGCTAAGCATTGTTAATTCCCTTGATGAATGATTCTATCTTTTAAACCCTTCTTCACATAAAATTCCCGCAGGCAGAGATGACAATGAAGCAACTAGAGAACTTTAGCCCTCCCATTATGAAGCAAGTTTTTCCTTTGGTTGAGCAACTTCCTCCCTTATACATGGACTTGGTTAATGGAAGAGAAGATTTCAGTCCCAAACCCGAAGAAACTCGTCGCCTTGTATGTCAACCTTCAACTATCAAATGTGATAAACTTCAATTATATTGTCACAATGCATATTGTAATAATTAACCTTTTGTTGGCTGTCTATGGTAAGTAGAAGATTTATAATTTCTGCCATTTTACTGGATGGTACAGTCATGTTTTGGTGGTCTGATTTAGCATGGTGTATTTTACTTGCCATGCCTAGGGTTAGGTGTTTGGGTAATAGATTATCCTATTATAGGGTGGCTTTTCATCAACCTTCTTGTGATATTTTTGGTGCTGTACTTGCAAGGTGTGTTTGCATATTACACAATCCATGATAATAGAAACCTATCATAATCTCCTGAAATTACTGCCACCGACAGCAACTTCCTTCTGTGATTTTCAATTATTGACAACCTTTTCTCCTTTCAGATAAAATCATATTACGGCATTTCTAGAAATCTTCTGATAAAGTTCAAGGACGATGCAATCGATGAAACTTCAATGCTAGCTCAGGTGCTTAGTTCAGAAGCAGCCATTAGTTCAATGCTAGACATGTCAATTCGCATGTTGCCAGGAGATCATGGGCTTCCATTGCAGCAGGTAACTTTTGGAACTAGATATTAAGACACATAGTGTTCCTGCTTTTATATCCAACGAATGCAATTTTGTGAAGGCTAGCAGTTTATGTGATGTCTCTTTCAATCAGGTGTTCCCAGATGTCCCTCCTGCAATGGCAGATGCAGTAAACCGAGGAAGTGAGCTTTTTGCAAATCTTACCATGGGAACCCCGTGGGAGACAGTTGCCAAAGAAGTAGGCAACACACTAGGCGCAGACTCGAGCATCCTCCGTGCACGAGCATCAAAGGATGTAGACCAACTTGTGGATGTGATAATATCCTGGATGGCTTCAAATTCAGGGCCGAAATTCTAGAGGCAATGATACTTGTACCAAGTAAATCAAAGAGAGTCAACAATAGGGAACATACTAGAAGAATCTACAGAGACGGGGCCTTCTTATGGTATTATATTGTACATTCGATATGTCTTGATGCATGACAAATCATACAAGTAAATAATTAGGAGTTAGTAGGTTTTTTTATATATTTTTTAATATGTATGTTTAGGTTGTGTGAGAAACATGCAAGTGTCTACAAAGCCATTAGAAAAGAAAGTTGTGTATTTTAGGTCATATGACAATGTGTACTAATGTTTACAGAGGAAAATTTGATTTCCAAAAGGGCCAGAAGGAATTTAAAAGGTTGTTCTTTTCCTTTCTGTCCCTTTCTTCTTCAGTAGCATTTGACATGGATTTGTTATGCTGCACCGGGATCGTATGAAGGAGCACTATGCTTCAGGAATTAATAGTTGGTTGGCTCGAAGATTTGTTGGGAGCTCCTTAAACTAAATATGCTCATCCTATTTTCATAGAATTCTTGAACAGTGAGACCCCTGCCTCTAGTTTGCTGGTTTTACGAAGGAAGATATCGGGTTGATCAGGTGTGTTGACAAATTTGAGCTCAGTATCTCCTTTTTTAGCGCAACGCATGAAATGATGTTTTGTCTCCCTGAATTAAATGTTGAACAGAATTCTTGGATTGGATTGATAGCGCTTGTATCATCTTATTTTCTAGGAATATGCTCAAAGAATTGTCCGAAGTCATTGAATGTAGAAGGGTGTGGGAAAAAAAAGCACGGAAGCTCCATGCTGCCAGACTAACCATTTTGGTTTTCCATCTATGCATCAGTGAAAATTCAATTCAGGATCGTATTCTGCCAAATGTTATAAATTTGCTTGTTAAATATAGCATAGTTAATGTTCTTGTAGCATTGAGAATTCAGCTCTGAACTGCTGTTCACGCTACAAGAATCTTCAATTCTATCAGCACTCCAATGCCATATTTGTAGCAGTAAAAAGCTAAGTATTACAAGAACCAGACACGTCTGTTCTTTTAAATTTTCCTGATTAATGGAGGGCAATCCCTTGGTACGAAATGCCAATAAGAATTACTATCGCCTTTGGAAATTTAAAAACTTGATGAGCATAACAAATGCGAAAGCAAAGAGTGTGGCGAATGCAACAACTGCAGCTGCAACTACTCCGAGAAGTTCATGTCTCTAAGCAGAGTAATTTCAAACAAGTTCTTCCACAGTCTCACCCGTCTCAAGTGCTTCCTTTACGTCTCCAAACTGTGAAGCAACTAATCCATGCAAGGTCCACGCCAGTGGATTTACCCTAGCATACCATCTCCACCATGCAGGAATCCGCTGTTATAGAATGAAGTAGATATGTGTAAGAATAAATAACGTTAGTCCTTGATACTAGAATGCAGTATATATGGAGAATTGTTAGTAGGAATACTTGCATGTATTACAATTACATTACCAAAAAAAAAACCCTAATTCAGGAGGCATCTTTACTGTAGATATAGAGAGAAATCCACTATGGGTCTCGATCGAGTCTGGGAGAGTCGGGCTGGCGAGTTCTGCGTTGTGGCTAGGAAAGCTATGGGGCTGCCTATTTGTATATTTAATGTGCCGCTGCAAATACAAAGTGATGAGAGATACTGGCCTCACTTCATAATAATGTTCATCTATCTATCTAAACATATATCTGATGAAGTAAATTATATTTATTAAAGAAAAATCCACTCATATATGAAATTAACTTTAAATGTATTAGAGGAATTGATGGTGATTATATATGCACATGCACATGCACTCCTTAAGATGATCAAGCATGTTTTGATATGTAATTTATATTTGTAATTGTTGGATGGGAGGGATCCCTCGTCCCATCATGATTCACGTACTTTAGATAAAGTTATTGCCTATCGTGTGCCCTATAATTAGGTTACAACACCTTACAGCATTTCTTCGTAAATTCTAAACTCTTTTCTTTTTTTGTATTTTACTTATTGTTTATATATGGCATACGTGATGACAAGCATATATACATGTATATAAAAGGGTTTTTTTTTACCTTTCATTCGTTTCTCTTTTTACCTTTTTTTTATGATATTTGTTTTTTTTTTTATAAAAAAAATACTTATTAAACAGTCCATTCAATTTCATAAAGAATGTGTTCAATTTAAGTAATGTGCTTGGTGATAATTTTAATTCAAATAACACATCGGTAGATTATCAAACAGCTGAAGTGATTTTAATCACAGCAAACACAACAAGGACCGAACATACTCTTAAAGAAAGATCATACATGACTGAAAAGGTGAAAGCCTACCTCTTTGTTGGTTGCTGCGAGGTAACACTTATGGAACTGTGACGGATTTTTACTCAAAACATTCTAGCTGTTCTTACTCTCCTTTGTA
>Ga0307517_10001310_pt1 | contig 41745 bp, 54 predicted proteins | sample 23_EM_MG_FD_194515 | JGI IMG/M metagenome (GOLD analysis project Ga0307517, IMG submission 194515) | Populus trichocarpa ectomycorrhiza microbial communities from riparian zone in the Pacific Northwest, United States - 23_EM | ecosystem: Host-associated > Plants > Roots > Unclassified | place...
AAAGTCTGGAGGAGATCAGCAAGCTCTCTGTCAACCTCACGGAGCTGGTCAAGTGGATGTCTATACTGTTCCATCTTCGACCAGAGTATGACTCTGCCCTGTTTAAGTAATTCAACCGCTGCCTCAAGGTCTCCTAGCACTGGCAAGGAACCATTGTTGGGACTCCACACTAGGGTACGAAATCAAGCAGTGATTGAGAATTTGAAACGATGCTGAGTAAGCACATATGCTTGGTGGTGGTAAGTGATCGCATCTTCCAAATCCTCCATCCTGCTTGACTGCTTGAAACGAGTAAAAAGAGCATTGGCGAGGTTCATGAGTGAATTGGAACGATTTGGGTGGCCAGGAGGACGGAGAGTGAGCGCTTCGCGGTAGGATGAGATCGCATCTTCTAAATCGTCCATCCTGCCTGACTGCTTAAAGCGAGATCAATGGCGAGGTTTATGAGTGAAGTGGCACGATTTGGGTGGCCAGGAGGACGGAGAGAGAGCGCTTGGTGGTGGTAAGTGATCGCATCTTCCAAATCCTCCGTCCTGCCTGATTGCTTGAAGCGAGTAAAAAGAGCGTTGGCGAGGTTCACGAGTAAAGTGGAATGATTTGAGTGGCCAGGAGGACAGAGAATGAGTGCTTCGCGGTAGGATGAGATCGCATCTTTCAAATCCTTCATCCTGCCCGACTGCTGAAAGCGAGTAGAAAGAGTATTGACGAGGTTGTTGGGCGAACTGGAACGATCTAGGTGAACAGAGAGCGAGTGTTTCGCGACAAGATGTGATCAAGGCTTCCAAACCCTCCATGCTGCAATGATCAGTCGATTGGTCTCGGTTCTTGTCATTGGTAACTCACATTTGTAACATGGAGGATGGTGATAGTCAATAGCGATGTCCGGATCATGGATCCTCTTGGCCAGCTGGGTCTACCGTTTGACCCAATTTAACAGTAGAACGTCGAATAAGGCATTGTCGGAGAACATTTGCGAGTGATCATGTGTATCAGCGAAATGTCCAGGGGACTGCAGCTAGCTTCATTATCGGTGAACAACGGGTGGACAATTCAGAGGAAATGTTCATTGTCCCCTATTTCGGCGCAGTCGGCAACCTTAATTGACACGCCGGATAATTGCCAAAAGGGTCGACGTGGCCGGGTGCAGAGTGCCGCCTTGATTGAACATTACATTGGGCTGTTCCTTGTCCATCCCCCCATCCCAAGATTCCCCGCACCTCCGAGAAAGCCCTAATCCCGTCATGCTCCATTCAATATACGACCTTACCACATTCTGCAGGAAGACAACGGGCGATGTCCCCGCAAAACTTGTCGTATGCCCCCAGGCCAGCTGTTTTCCAGATACATTTTAATTTTATTGCTTTGCAGGGCGCATCAACGACCGTGGTGGGCTCCAAGATGTATCTCTTTGTGGGTCTGGTGCCTATAGTCTTTGTTAATTTCTTGCTAATGTCTAGATAGGGTGGAAGATTAGTCGCGGAGCGCAGAATGGTCTCGGACCTTTATGTTTTTGACTTGGAGTCTTTTGTGTGGGAGCGGATACCTACCTACTCGGAAGACGACGTTCCTCGGGCAAGATACTTCCACAGCGCCGACTCATGTATGTCCTGAGGCCGTTTATTCCCTTATCAGAGGCTGATGAACGTCGCAGGGAACGGACATCTTGTCATCTTCGGCGGCATGAGCAATCAACCCGATTCGCCAAACCCTGATGAGCTGTGCGTCTTGAATGATGTCCGCTTCTACAATTTTTCTTCGGGACATTGGCTTCCTGCTCCTCCGTCATCATCTGAACCGAACCCTTTCCTCCCTCGTGCACGATACGCCCATCTATCCTCCGTGACAGCGGACAGGCTGTTTATCATTGGGGGACAGGATTTCTACAACACATGGCTCGACGATGTATGTGTTTTCGACCTCGCAAGTAAGAAATGGGTGCAAAGACGCGACTATCCGCGCCATTGTGGCACTTATCGCAGTGTGGCTGTTTGTTCCAATACCACTGTCAGATCACCACAGGACGAAATGCAAGCGTCACTCGCATCATCCACGATGGGACCCGCTGGCAGCCGATTCAAATTGTCCAAAACTGCGCCGGGTTCCTCTGAAGAAGCAACGCCCTCCGAAAGTATGACACATCTTCCATATTCCGTTGCACCAACAGAACGTTATCCAAGTGATATCTATTTGTATAGTAACTATAATGTATGCCCTCATGCTACATAATCGCGGACCCATTACTGATCTGTTCAACTAGTTCACTGACGTCAAGCGGGAGCTTGAAGTCTTTTCTCCTCTTCCTGATGCCGATTTCACCATACAAGACCGATCTTCTGCCATGACAGGGACAACATCACCCCCTGGTCTCCGCTTTCCAACTGGTGCCATCCTGGGCACTCATCTTATCATTGCAGGTACATATCTGGCGCATAGTTACCAGTCGTTTTCCATTTGGGTTCTCGACTTAACCGCCATGACTTGGTCGCGTATCGACCCTGGGAAAGCCATTGAAACGGGTTCTTGGTTTCGCGGATGTTTATGGGCAGACGCCAACAAATTCCTGATATTTGGGAACCGACATGGCAATCTCGTGGATGACTACAACCGACGACTTCTGAGCTGGGATCATGTAGCCGTCGTTGACCTGGAGGCGTTCGGGATTTATCAGCCTCCTCCACTCAAACTTGATGTTCGAATGCAGGAATTGGGCCTTGCCGCTATTGAAGAGCGCGTGTTGACGGATTTCGAAGTCATCTGCGACGATGGCCAGAAAATACCTTGTTCAAGGAAAATCCTGGAAGATCGATGGCCATGGTTCAAGGAACAACGAAAACAGCTCTTGAAGAAAGCCAAAAGTACACTGGAATCATTGCCTAGTTCAGCTATGCACATACCACTTCCTGAACTTGACGACGGGTTATTGGGCGAACCGCGGGTCGATCCGAGGCTAACGCCTCGCGCTTTCCATCTTTCTGAGACATATCCCGTTACATTGGCCCTCCTGCAATATTTTTACTCTCTCGCTCTCATCACACCGCTACAGCACACACCGGCAGTGCTAAGCCAGCTTCTCATTTTATCTACTAATTATCGTATAACCCACCTAGAGTCTCTCGTAAAGCATGCGATGCACCGAGCTTTATCCAATTCGACATCTGTGGGGGTGTACGAGGTTGCTACCTTATGCAATTGTCGCAGTCTACAGATTCGGTAAGTGTACCTCATTACTTGTCCGCCCGGATCAGATACTGACGTCGCGGATCATTAGAGCATTGAAGACCGTGATGGTATGTCTTAAAATAGGCATCTCAAGCTTGGCTTACCGTATTAAACACCAACTAACGTAGTCATATACACAAAAACGGCCATCAAGAAGAGCTGAAAAAGACAAGGAAAACGGGGGCAACGCCAGACCTCCGGATAACGGCGGAGATGGAACGAACGGTGGAGGTAGTGGGCCGTCTAGTAAATACGTATCTCGCCCACGGGGGACGTCGGACGCCAAATGGCGGACAATGACTGACAGCGGCGCTAGTAGTTCAGGCTATAGTAAGTAGGATTCAGAAGGATTCCTCACTCCGAACAGAATGAATGTTGTTGACTTCTACAAAGATCGGGAGCGGCACAATGTAACAGAGGAGGCGTCTCTTTCCGGGCGACCACAACCTCCCCAAAGGTCGACCACTGCCGACGCCGGTCTCCCCGTACCGGCACCACTTGTTGCCCACGCTAGCTCATCCGATAACATTAAAGGATTTATACCCCGGTCCCCCGGTCTTAAAGGCTTGGGAGAAACCTTGGGACAATCACACCACAAGGACTCATCCCTGAACTTCGTTCAGCCCGCACCCACACATCTGCCTACAGGAATCACTCATTCCTTCCAGCCAGCCTCGGAGAGCGAATCTGGTACCACCGACGATGAGTACCATGTCCTGAACAAGGATGACATCCCAAAGGTGCCCACCGATTTCGATCAGAAGCCCGGTGGATGGCCCAAGCAGGCGTCGAATGTGCGCTGGATCTCTGAGGACCAACAACCACTCCTTGTTCCGTCTGGGCTGGTCACAGCTCCGCCAATAGGAGCATATCCAAAACCTTCTACACAGCCTTCGCCGTTTGCCCGCTTCTTATCACGACCTGCCAAGGAACGGAAACAGCCGCCTATTGACCAAATTCCTGAATTAGAGGACGACCCCAAGCCCCTCCAGAATGAGGCCCAGGTACGCACTGTTCTCGGTCAATTTGGTGGTCCTATTGCCGTCCTCGGACTCGGAAGTATGTACAGTAGCTGATACAAGTATTTCATGGTACTATATCTCCACAACCACTTCACAAGGTATAAAAACAAACTTGTAGCTTTATACGCCTGCAAAAAATTGTAAATTATATCTTGCAGATCGAAAATGCCACCAATTTTTTTTTTTCGATTTCATGAGGTCAGAAAAACCTGTCCAATACTTTTGTCAGCCACTGTAACCCCTTTATTCAACCTCACGCACAACACAATTATTCTATATTTATGTAGCTGAAATGTAGATATTGCGCACCATCCATTTTTGAGCAACGTACGCCTTTCGTGAGTGATAAAATTAAATGCTTTATCGACAATAACAGGACCGCAGAACCTAGTATAAAATCACCCAGACGAAAATCGAAAAATGCTCTCACAGCTCCATGTTGACAGGCGCAAAAGGATGTGGCTCAGATGGAACAAAGGGTAGCGTTTGTCCATGATCCTCTACGTCGTTGAGAAGAAAGGAGAGCGAAGCTGGTATAGGTGGCTGGGGATTCGGTGGCGCGTCAGGCTGGGGAGTTGGCGAACGCGGTGGAGCGACTGGAGCGTTCGCGGGCGGGTCTGGAGTAAATTCGCGAATCAAAAACACATGATTGACTGGAAGGGGCAATTGGTCAGATCCGAAAAAAAAAAAGTTCAGTTATATACCCACATTCTCTTGCATGAGCTGGGATCGAGGAAACGTAGACAGTCAGGAAGGACGACGGTAAAAGAAAATGATAGGGCCATACCTGGATCATCCCTCTGACGTGTGCATTGGTTAAAGTCCGGGCAATCCTTGCGCTTCACGATCGTTTCTTCAAGAAAACCCTTCATTCGCTCTTTTATCCACCAGTCCTTCAAACCCCATAAGAATATTTCGGCAGCGCACAAACGACAAGCCTTATTTCTTGGAGCATCAGCATTAGGCTCTGTTCCTGCCGGGACTGCGTGTATCTCGTTAAATAGTTCGAGTTCTATCAGCTTCAGAAAACCTTGCGGTCGTTTCTGAAGATCTTGTATTATCTGCATTGTTTCTTTTGAGGTCCGTTTCACGGTACAACTGTGACAAAACCTACCTCGCGATAAATATGGCGTGGTGTTAGCCGTTGACTCTCCAAATACTCGAGCATGATATCGACTTCGACGGTATTCCCATCGAAGCACTCGTACACGTCAGACGATTGGATTAAGTCTGGTAGGGTGCTCAGGTTGTGGGGATGCTGCGATAGAATTGGCAATGCTATGCATCGGTCCTGAACACCAATGCCGCAAAACGAGACTAAGCAGAGGTCACATCTAGTTGTGGTAGGTGCGCGTAAGGCAAGTAGATTCTCGCTGTTTTCAAGGGGAAAAAGACTTTTGGTCAATAGAACTATTTGAACGCGTAAAACATAAACCAACCAGTTTCCACAGGAGGCATGACCAGGAGGTACGCCATCGTCGATGTGCCAAGCATGTTCAAGATCTGTGCTGGGGTCTGGTATAGGCTGAGGGCATCTCCAATCATAGGGATTATTAGGCCCACAATGAGGGCACGGGTGGACATATTCGGTGCTCCTATTCACGTCGGGAGGTGGTGAAGCTTCTCTTGGAGGAGGAATCTGCACAGGTGGGATAGAAATTTAAAAAATTCACATGCAACCTCAGACGTTGTGTTAGACTTACGCGTATGGTGTAATTTGCCTTATAAACTTCGTCGGCCTGTTCTCTTTCTCTCTCGGTACGCGCTTTGTGAGGCGCGTGTCTGAGTAGCGAGTCTACCACCAGTTGGAGTGCACGGAATGGCATCGCAATTGTCGCGACCCCACGGCAAGCAGGACAATTTGTGCCACCATTCTAGGAGAAGATAGTGTGAGCACTTTCAAGTCGCCGATTATATTATAAATCAATGACAACGTCGTATCCCAGTAAAAGAGATTCAGGACAACATCCCAGAGCAAACTGGCACCAAGACCGAGACAATGGCCAAAGGCATCTAGAGACTCACGCGAATCCAAAGAATACAGCAGCTAGATCAATCGCAAGGAGTCAGCACAGCTAAGCTCCATCGCGCTGCGCAATGCCAAAAAAAATCGCACACACCTCCCACAAAAGAAATGTTGGCAGGGCATGACGAGTACAGGCCGATACACGAGTTCTGAGCAACATCCGCATTGCAGTTCTTCCGCCAGCTGGTTTGCAAACCTTGCATTGCTTTCTAGAATGTTCTCCTCAGCTGGATAAGGCATATCTTCCATGTCTTCCTTCATCCTCTTGCGACTGTTATCGTCAGGACACTCGAAGGAGGTAGAAGCCCTGCGCTTCAGGGGAGTAGTGCTGCTGGACAAAGCAGAAAGCGAGTCAGTGATGTCCGTAGGCCTATTAGCGTGCGCTAGTGTGGCAAGGGAGTCACTCATGCTAGAGGGGATGTTGGATGGTCGGTTCAAGGCGCGCGAGCCGAGGCCCTTGCTAATTGACGGTGCCACAGTTCCTCTTTTGGTAAACATGATCTGCGTCACAGATCGGTTAGGTAAAAAGGGGTTACAAGTCATTCATCGATATCTGATATTCATGGACAACAGGCTATTGATACATGGTAGGAGCAATTTGGTAGATACAGCGATCTGGCCTGCGATGAAGCAGGGAATATGGCGAATATGTGTTATAATAGAGAGTACAGAGTAGAAAATCCCCCAGAAGAGTCTGAGATCGACGTCTAAAAATGACATAAGAACGAGACGGAGGTCTTTGAAACCTAAACGAGTGCCTCTGGAGAGAGAAGAGGAAGAGTAGAGTCGACTGGCGGCGGAGGCTTCACGCCTGCAATGAAGCAGGAGCTGGCAAGCTTGTCACGAAGTGATTCATAACGATGTCGTTGTTCTAGAAATAAGTATTGAACCACGCTCATTATATAAACAACATCGAGAAATTACCAGCACAAGGCCATAAAGCGGTCAAACTATGGGCCATCAATTAGATTAGATATTGTAAATCGAAGAAGACACCTAATACGCACTAGTCAATAGCAGGAATGAGCGCCTTGCAGACGTCCAGCGCGACTGACAACGTGTTATCACATTCCCACAGAGAGAGAGCACTACGACAATAATTAGAATAAAATCGATTTCTTATGCTTTTGGGATTGATCATACCGACGAATCTGGCCCATGAACCAGAAAACGAAGAATGGCCGTCGGGCAAGGAAATTCTTGGAATTGCCAGTGATGGTGTGTAGTCCATGCATAAAACGTTCGGCAACAGTTGCCTGATGAGTCACTGCAATAAATGAGGTCAATAAAACGCAAAACAAAACAAAAAGAAAGCTAGGGCACTTACACCATTCCTCGGCTTTATTGCGGTGGAACAACCCGCTGACGTTTCTGCAGTAAAGGAATAAATACAAGTTTTCGAAAACATCCTCCCCGAAGAACAGAGAAAAACGCTTACGCAGTCACAAGAGGAATATATCGCTGGAATTCATAGGAAATACACATGCGAGTGCTGGATAGATAATGAGAATCCATATCGAGGTATTGATCGGAAATGAACAACTTACTTAAAGATGTATTCGCGGGCTTGGTAAATGAAAGCCCGCTCGATAGCACAAGTATGACGATTAAGAGCCTGTTCAAGACTGTCTGCCTCAAGCCATGCCTTGACCGCAAACTGGGCTTTGTCGTTCTTGGTGGCCACATTGCTGGTGCGCATGCGAATGCAACCGTGCCAGAGCAGGAAGGAGCGATCGTGGAGGGCCCAAATGGTATCCTTCGAAGAATAGTTGGACAGTGCAGGAGAGCGAGCGACGGATTCTCCGGAGAAGAGAAGAGCATACTGAACGACAAAGTATTGTAAGTCGAGGTGACTTTAAGGGAAGAGAGAGAAAACACTCACGTTGGCAGGATCTGCGATAAAGAGGTCGAGACCCTGCGAGCGGTGCGCAGTGGTATAAGAGATATGTCCTGCAGCGAGAATCATAGAGCTCCAGCACAGGCGTCTGCAAGACTCCTTACGAATGTCGCCCTCCGACCAGGTCTTATCCCATGCTGGCGTTGAACCCCACATCGGGGCATAGTCATTGCCAGAGGGCCAATGCTCGCCGAGAGTGAAGCGGTGACAATTACACCCATTGTCTGCGACCCTGTGCGACTGGGTAGGCAAAACGGCGACATGGCTATCGGCTGGGGATGTGGGGGAAGGAGGTTGTTCGGGGAACCAGGCAGCCCTTGGCTTGGGCGAGCTGACGACGGGCACAGTTCCTGGAGAAAACATAGAAGCACTCGGGTCATCGGCATCGACCAACGTTAGCGACAGGCTTCGAATGATAGAGTCGAGCATGAGCATGGACGAAGTCGATCTCGCCGACGAATGACGGGGATGCGAACTGACTTCGAAGAGAGCGAGAAGCTGGAAATTCAAATAACGTTGAATTGTAAAAATTATGGGAGGATACAAAAATTCCACCCACCCAAGCAGCTTGTGCCAGAGTCTCATCAATCCAACCAGCATTGAAGCTGGCGTCCATGGCAGCCTGAGCCTCATCCCTGAATCGCAACGCACGTTCGCGACCTGGCTTCCCATAGCCAACTTCCGAGCTCTGCCAAAAGGTGGAAATGGCAAGGAGAGCCAATATCAGACTTGGTTGGATTTTCTCTCGACGTCCTGGGTCGAAGAAATTTCCAAAGAAACTTGGAATGTGAAAAAAGGAGAACCAATAATTAGACTCCCGGAAAAGGAATCGCAGGTCCGAGGTAATGCTCCGGGCGGCGGACTCTCGCTGAGACACGGAGAGGGCTTGGAGTTGTGTGGAGGTCGGGGAAAAATATAAGGATAGGAGGGAGTCCCACCAGATTTTGCGACTAAAATTCAGAGATGGTTCGCTCCCAATACGTGGGGCATGCACGTCGTGTTCTTGGTTCCCGCTTTCGTCAAGTTCAGTAACGTAATCTCGACTGGAAGGTCGAGAGTAAGGGGGAACAACAATCGCTGGATCAAATTGGCCGTGGTATGTCGTGATCTGTCATTAACGATGGAACCGTGAGGCCCAGGGTCTCCAATTTTATGAATAAATTACCTACGACGGGTACAGGTTTCCTGGTGTCAGAGATGTTACGGACGCGTAGGAGACCGGGACAGTGCGTGAGGCCATGGCAGTCGCAGGGAGAATAAGGGCGCGAATAGTTTGAGAAAGGGAGAAAGTCGCTAGTAGGATGAATGTCGGCATGCGATCCAGGCGAAAGGCTGAGAGAGATGGAGTTACCACAGGAATGCTTGCGAGACGGGGGTGATTCTGGAATGCTGGATTGACTAGTTGGGCGTTCCTGATGTGTTGTTTGGTTGGCGGAAGTGTAAATATCACGGGCTCTTCGACGGCGACGCGTTGAAGAGCTGCTATCAATTTCATTCCTCACATCTCTTGCCATGCGTTGGCGAGCACCAGGCGTCTTGTCTGGGCCACGGCGTTTTGGGATTGGGTCGTAATTGCACTCGTTGTTGCCATTTGTTCGGCGCCCGCAATTATGACAAACGGGTTTCGCGCCGTCGCAACGAATTTTGCGAGTTCGGCTAGAGAGATCATGAGACCCCATGGATCGAACTATATAAAAACGCCACATGGAAGGACGTACCACTGAAGGCAAGCAACATAAACTCGCGCCCGAGGTTTTCCCTGGGTTGTGGGTGGTTGATCAGGCGCGAGTTCGATACGGGGTTTCTCGCGTCGAGCCTTTCTCGGCTTTGGAGGGTCTACCTGGGTGACTTCTGTGAGGTTATTTGGCCAGAAATCCGAATCGCCAGAGTGCTCTGACGACGGTCCGGGGACAGCCGAGGTCGAGTGATTGAAAGTTGTATGCGGATTGGAGGTGGAAAAATCGTCCAGGACATCAGACATGTCCCCTCCTCTCATGTGGGACATATTCGAGAGATCTGACTGCCTAGAGTCAGCATAGCCCTGGACGTGGTTGGAAGCTGAGGGTGAGCCATGGAAATCAGAGGAAGAGGCGGTCAGGCGACGATCATATTGGTTGAAGTTCGCAGGTGGAGAAAGGTAATCTCTGCCATGTGTATAACGTGTGCTACTGCCGTAGATGTCGCCGTCATTGTTGGGGTAGAGATCTGCGCGACTAGTTGTGCTAGTATCTGGGGCAAAGGGACGGTTGGCGGAGTCGGAAGGAGGATAGTAGTCCTGGGGATGGTACGGTTGGGAGAAAGACTGGAGTTGGGTGCGCTGACGGTCAGAAGTTAGGGTGAACATGGAGGCAGGAAAGGACGACAGTTGAGAGCCATTGCCGATCACATATATTCGTCCAATATGCACAAGCGTGACATCTTGACAACTTCACCGGATGTCACAACTCAGGGCGACCATGTGTCCTCCAATTGATTGATTGTCGCCACAGAAATATTCGATCACTGTTCCATCCTTTTCTGTGCCCATGTTTTCTCTACGCCTCTCTGAGCCACCATCTCTGGGCGCTATTTCTCGTCCACTTCTGTCGACAAAAAACATCCCTGCCCGAGTGGACAATTCTGGGACTCCTGGCACCCCAATCTCCATTTTAATCACTAATCCCTCTTACTAAAGTATTTGCTGTCTTGGTCTTCTGTCCCATGTTTTCGAAATTGTGGACTGAGCCCTTGTATCTACCATCTGCGTCACTGCCGACCTAGGTTTGCTAAACCCTCACCACTAAGTCGACGGGCACACTCCCCCCTATCTATGAGGCTGGTGATATTATGTGATTTCCCCATGTCTGCAGACAATCAAGTGCAGACGCGAACCCTACATGATTAAAAGAGGTCTCGCCCCAACGTGATTACTTCAATTTGTCCCCTCACTTGTTGTTGCTTTTGCTCTGTTCTTTTTTTTTTGCAGACTACAAATAGCCTTCTTTTTCCATTCCCCCTTGCGCTGCAGAATTTTGGTATCCTCGTTCGGATCGATATGTTCGCACTTTCGCCGCTCATTCTCTGTTTGGTAGTCACGGCTGTCCGCGCAAACCCGCTACCTTATCTATCACTTGAAACTGAGTAGACGGGCAATCGCGTTGTCTCCTCATTATTTGCTGTCACCGCTTACTGTAAACGCAAGTTGGTTGACCTGGAGCCTCGGACCTCATGTGCTTACACCTTCGAACCGAATCTGGCGGAAGGGCAATCCAAGTTTGGTTACGGCTGCCGTCTGAATGATGATTCAATTTAGCCAGTATCCCACACTGGCCGAAGGAAACACGGTTGTCATTTCACACGAAGGTACACCCCCGTCTCCCTGTGCACCCAAGGAGCCATTTGAAACCCAAATTCACCCCCAGGGAACCCGTTTGACTGATATCATTTCCTCCTCGCCCGCCCCTCTGGACAATGGTTTGTTGCCGGGGGTGACTCCCTCTGCATCCTCGCACTTGAAGCTCCGAGATCAGCGAACGAAAACTGCACACCAAATTTCTAATTACGACAAAGGGCCAACAACGTCATAACAGTTTGCCAAGTGTGCGCGTGAGACTCCGGTGCATCTGCCAGTGAGTGCGTTGGATGCCCTAGTGCTATGCCCCCAACTACCTGAATCAATGACTATGGTTTCCACCACATTCGGTATGCTGAGGATAGGAGGTTCGGTTCTTGATCCTGAGGTATGTCCGCAATTTAACAGCTATGGCGAATGTAGTTCGGATATTGACTCCGCACGATCTCCACAGTTTCCCGAATTCAGCAATAAGACTCTGTCCGTTTATTTTGGGATGTGACGCATGTTTAGTTGGTCTCGACCATTTAGAATCCTAAGTAGCAAGAAAGAGTAGTTCGAGTACCGAAGATTTTTCGGGAAGATGGATCGTCCCCTCTGAGTCAATGCTAGGTTCCATGTTTTTGAGGAAACCAGGGCCTAAAACGGCTAGGACGCGTTTACGAGCTTTGAACAGGACCCCGTCGATGGATTGGAAAGTGATGTCGGCATCTCGAAAAGAAACTGCAAGAAATGAATTAACCTTAGCAATGGCTGGGAATTACTTACAGCGCTCAGACACCTTAATAGAGGTAGACATGGTGAATGGCGCGAACATGTAGAACGATGTCTGGCCTGGTCTTGAGCCCCTTTCCCACGCACAGAACTGAGCAGAGTCGATCGGGTGAGTACTTAGTTGGCGCCCAGGAGTGGGCGGCCCGGATTACGTGATATTCGGCGATTTTCAGGCGCCGACCAAAAATGATGCTCGACGCTTGGAGCATTGCGCTCAACTCTAAGTTTCAGAACTTTGGTGCACCGACCGAGAACCGACATCCAAGGGTAATACGTGACCCGATTCACCGAAAAACTAAATCAAATTCAATGTCTAGGCGATCTCGTTCTCCCCGACGACGCGTCCGTGACGATGATGACTTCCGGGCTCCAGGTGGTAGCGGGTATAATTCAAGAAGGGAAAGGGGGAGTGAGGTGGACAGGGACTATGGGAGACAATCTACTCGTGATAGAGATGGTGGTAGGGATTACAAGAAACCAAGACGCGACGACGAACGGCGGCCAGAACGTGACACTCGAGACTATGACGAACGACGACGGGAACGGGAACGGGAAAGAGATAGGGAGCGCTATGACAGCAGAAGCGCAAAAGACAGGGAACATGCGTCGTCGCGAGGACAACGTCGTTCCGCTTCTCCTCGTTCTCGCTCCTCAAAGCCCCAAGAGACTCGTTCACGTTCCGGTTCTATAGATCCTGTGGCCGACAAGTCAAAACCTAACTTTGCACCATCCGGCCTTTTGGCTGCAGAAACTAACACCGTCAAAGCCGTGGATGGGACAAGTACGGTTCTCAAATATAACGAACCTCCAGAAGCGAGAAAGCCCATCCTTGGATGGAGGTTGTATGTGTTCAAGGATACCGAACAAGTTGGTGAGTACTCCCTTCCTCCTTCTGCGCGTATATTGTTGGGCCTGAAAAGGATCAGAACTTCTTCATATCCATAGACAAAGTGCCTATCTTGTCGGACGAGATCGACTAGTTGCTGATATTGCTCTGGATCACCCATCATGCTCCAAACAGCACGCTGCCTTTCAGTGTACGTCCTCTCTTTTCTTGAACCAAAACAAAAAGCCGAGATTACTTAACAATGTCGAAGATCGCCATATTCAAGAAAAGGACGAATATGGAACGTCCAAGGGAGTTGTGAAGTTGGTCAACTATTTTTATCACCCGGATAACCGCTCTGATAGCCTGTCTGTCAGGCCTTTTGTTATTGACCTCGAATCCACAAATGGAACACTTGTGAACGACGAAGCTATACCACCTGCTCGGTATTACGAATTGAAAGCCGGAGATGGTACGCTGCAAGCACTTTACCTGTACATCCCCTAATTTATCTTCCAAGTGATAAAATTCGGCCTCTCAACTCGGGAGTATGTCCTACTTCACGACGAAGCATCATAGGGCTGAACGAAGATGTGTTTGTTCCTTGGCGAACACCAAAATTGTATCTCTTCGACGCTTTGCTATGCTTGTACAATGTGATCGACGGAGAAACTGCTGACCCATCTAAGTACTTATCATACCTGAATTGATTTGAGCCTTTGTCCGGCTGCTGCTATTTTGAACTCAGGTGCCAATGTCGGGATTGCCCGCTAACACGTTTATTTCGAAGCACCGGCGACAAAATGTGGTGCCTCAAAACGCCTCGTGTTCCCTTTGATAGCCTGATACGGCTGCCCCTCGCCTTAATAATGCCCTCGATCATATCACAATCTAATCTACGCTGTTGAATAACCACTTGTGCTCGACGCCCTAGATGGCTAGGAAACGCTACGGAGAATGGACAATACGGCGAGGTCTCTTGTTGTTCATCCTTGCAACGACGGTGTGAGGATGTTACGTGAGTCTTTTGTGCTTTTTGTCATTTTTGAGGAAAAATAGCCATTTATGGCAGGCGTCGGGTTTGAGGGCACGAGGCTGAAGCGATGTGATAATAGCGAGGGGTAACAATCTTGGCAAAGGCCTTTGCGAAAAAAGCGCTTTGCGTCACTTCGTCTATAAATTGGACAGCGCCATCATGCCGTTATTCATCTACCCCTCCAATGTTCGACTACTCCATTACCGCCTACATTACCGAGGACCTCAAGATTGACCACGACCCTCTCTTTGCCTTCGAGGACCCCTTTGGCTCACCCCTCTCCTCCACCGACGAGCCCCGGTATCGCTTCGAGAACCCTTTTGGCTCTCCGTTTTCATCCTCTCCCGACCCAAGTGAAGACGGTCAGTCCTCCGCACTTGATGACACCTCGCCCCAAGCAATACCTGAGTAAGACCGTTCTTGCTATCGCCATTGCACTAAACTCACTTCTTTTGCCAGGTTTTCTCCTGCTCAGTTGCTCCAGCGGAAAATAGAATGGGAATCATTCATGAACCGCATGACCCCCGAAAAACGGGCGCTCATCGAACAGCAGAATCGGGTGTCCAGGCGGCGCCTCTCTGCTGTGAAATTCCAGTCGACCCACTCTCGCACCTACATTCGCCCACCTACTCCCAATTCCAGCTCGGACGAGGACGCCGATGGCGACAGCGATGACGAATATATCCCCTCTCCAGACCTCGGCAGCAACAAGCGCCTTCGTTCAGAGTCTGTCGAGGTCAAACAAGAGTTTTCTTCTCCTTCCTCCATTACATGTCGGCCCACTAAACGGACTCGCGTCTCGCCTCCCGCTCGCAACAAGCCTAGCCCTTCATCCTTAGTTCCTATCATCCAGAAAGCCCTCAAGGACGGCGAAGCCTGTGATGAGCTTCGCAACATCTGCCCGGTGTGCCGTTATGAGCAGGAGAACCGGCGGATGCCAGACTTCCGGCGACATATGGAAACCCATCTACCCAAGGGGCGATTCTGGTGCTCTGGTGTCCCCATCGAAGTTGCTCACCAATACCGAATCCCGGCTGGCGCCAAACCTTTTTGGTTCCAAGGCGAGGAGAGGATCGGGGGTTGCGGAAAGAGCTTCAGCCGCCGCGACGCTCGCAAGCGCCATCTCGACAACCTGAACATTGGATGCGTTACCGATCACTAGGCTCGGAAGCTCAGTCGATACAGTGGAGGTACACATTACCGCGGTCGCTGACAAGATCATGGACAAAAAAAAGTTCTCTCAACTTTCGATGTCGATTTTAATTCCTATATACACTTTTTATTCACGTTAGCTTCTCATTTCGAATCAAAATTGTACCAAATAATACCTGTAGCCTTGCTCTTTTACATTTCTTCCCTACCCTCTACCCATTCGCTCTACCCTGCTCTTCTGTATCATATCATAAATATGCAAACACTCAATTTTTGGTCACGGCTTCAGTTCAGAATCGAGATAGAAAGCAAGGACAGATGTCCGGATATCTATTAAACTATCAGTTGGAAATTAAGTCAACTATACACTACTTTTTCTGAGAGTCTTGTCCTTTATTCGACGAGAGCGTATCCGCTTTCCATTCTGTACTTTGGGTCCCCAACTAAAGTTAAATCATGTCAGTACCAAGGCCAAAGATAAAAAGGCAGGCAATTCGAAGCGCACCCTCGGAATGTCTTCTTTGGAGGTGGTTCGTGGGCGAACTCTCGGATGGGAAAGCCGAGACGATACTTTTGCATGCACCACAGGATATATCTTCACGCAAAGTAAGTAACATCCATTACGGGGCACAGATACATACCTTCGGTCACGAGTGCCAACACCCGCCTCCCGCATGGCACGCCCGTCCATTTTCCATAGCTCATCCCACTCAACCTTCAACTTGGTCTCAGACTCCCGCCCGATAGCCTTGAGGAAGTCCTCCGCCGTTTGAATATTTTCAACACGTCGGGCATGAGGCCCAATACCACTTTGGAGTTTCGTTGGGTCTCGTTTTGGAGCGATGGGTCGCTCGGGTAATTCACGAAGGGCAAGATGCACGTTCCTTTTAAAATGGGGTCGGGCGAGGGTGGGTATCGATGCACATAGGCGGTGTGCAAATACCCGTTGCAGGTTCAAGAAGGCCATCCCCGTCCACAAAGGTGCAATGAACGGAACGATTTGTGACGAGAATAGCGAGTGTCACGTTGCGTCCCCGCTGAATGTCACGTTCTTATGGTCCTGCAATTTTCGACAGGTCGTGGTTTCAAGGCTCCAGATGGAAGAGAGATTAGGCGTGGTACAGAGTACATGGTATATGAAAATCGATAATTTAAAAAACAGGTGCATCCTTCAAAAATAAGCGCGCTTCTTCTTTCTTTACCCATCGAGCGACGGCGTTCGCTGCTCCAACGGCGGCGCTCTTTGGCAAAAGAGGCGACAAGGCGACGTATAGCTCGAATGGTTGAGTTATCTAAAATGACGTCGAATGACAAATAAAAGGCAAAAGAGCAAGAAACGGCATACCCAACCCAAAACGCTCTCAGTATCAGTTCGGATGTATTGCAGTTTTAAACCAGCTTCTTGGCCTGACTTTGCGTGAATCGAGTCGTGAAGGATCTGATAAAGAGTCGTAATCCTAAGGAAAAAAATTATAAAGTTCTTCATGATTTAAATGAAGTCAGTAAATTCCAACCTTTTCCTCGCGTGCGGCTGGTCATATGGGTCCTCGAAGTTCGGTAATGTAACCTGGACCTGTGCACGGGCCTTGTAGATAAAGTGTCTTAAACCAGGGATGGCCAATTCGGCGACGGAGTAATCCGTTTGCTTGGATTTGTAGGCGTTCAGCAGAGCGTTCAATGTCCCGTCGGCCGTCATTTTCTGTTAGATCAACTCAGTACCGCGCAATGCTTCACAAGGAGGAACCAACATTGACAACTGCGTCGCACCACGTTCTGATGGGTTCTAATTCCCCACCCCCACTAATGCAAACCAGGGCTATTCCAGATTCATTGAGTCCGTCCTGTGGATCAGGTTCGGTAACGGCATCGTCAGGTGGTTTAGCAGATTCCGGCTGGAGAATTGAAGATGCATCATGTAGTTGTACTGCATCGTCTTTCCGTAGGAAAGCGATGTAAGCGTTCACAAACCCTGAAGGATTGAACCTGGGGAGACAAACGGGAATCCAGGATGCGGCGGCGGGCGAGTTGTAGATAGAAGGGGAGTGTATTGTGTTTAGAATAATATGAAGATCTATAGTAAAGGGTTAGCCCACGAAAGCCTGATCCCAAGGGCGGGTAGGCCTACCAGCTGGGTGTATTGAATGCTTCCTCGGCCTTATCAGGGTGACCACACGGTTGTTTGCAATAAGGATGATGTAAAGGATATCCTTTTCTTCAGTTAATGTTGGTTCACAATGATAAAGAAATAATACTAACTTTCACCTTGTTGTTTGGAACTAGCGTTTCTGCGATGCGTTTTCGCAGACCGGGCTCCATCTTGAGACAGTGGAGGGAAGACATGCTCATTGCAATATCGGATTCTAGTCTATTCAACAATGAGTTCATGAACGGCTCTGCTCCTGTGGTAGAGCAACTAAATTCAGCCCAAAAAATATCTCGTCCAGAGGAAAACTTGCCATTGAGCAATCGCCTCAAATCGAAATTGGTCCTCCTTTCGAAGATCCGTTTCAGCTGTGCTGCTGTGACGATACTCAGAATCTGCAAGTGCAGATATTCAAGATGTGATCGCGTCTTGCTTCACGAAATCGAGAATGCGAAATTAAACATTTAGCATCGCGATTTGGAAGCAGAAAGTTGGCACATACAACGGATTCAGGTTCACCCCACGATGATGCACAAACATAATACAAGGGTGGTCGGAGAAGAAATGTGATGCGCGTTTTTCCAGCGTTGATTGATCGTAATTTATCGTTGTCGTCCAGAAAGACGGAGATGAGCGCTTGCATGATCCCAATTGTAGACGCCATTCCATCTTGATCTCCTCCACCAGGTCGGCTAACGCAAGGGTGGTTGAGCTGAATAATCGCAAAACATATATGATGGTTGTACCTGATGAACACAGGCTTTCCAGCATCGGTAAGGACAAAATATTCTCGAGGAAGATACAAGGAAGCTGAGGAGTAATCAACGACTATTCCGCGAGCAAAAAAGTGAATTTCTTTTTACCTCCGCTCAGTGTTATGTCCTGTATTTCTGAAGGCTTGCCTCCTTGACGAGAACGAGAATCTTCGATTTCTTAAAGAATCGTGGAAATACAAACATAAACGTAGGCTACAGACGAATGAAATATAGATGCTGACCTGATTGGGCCGCCTTAAGTGTGAGACTCTTTCTCAACTGATCCCTCAATCGCTGTTTGGTTCCTTCTACTTGAGTTGGCAGGGCGGTCTTGTCGATGGTTTCCAGATCCTCTGCATCAGTGTGATCGACGTCAGCGTCAATATCATCTACCAAGATTCCTTCATCAGGCTCCAGGCCAATCACTGAAGATGCTGAACTATCCAACACATGATCACCGGAGCCAGATTGCTTTGGCGGGGGAAGTGGTTCCATTTGGGAAGGAATGAGGTTATGGCTGTGGATGTGGAGGTTAGAAAGAGAGGGGGACGGTCGGAGGGACGGGGCTATCACGAGACGCGAGAGCGGTGAGCGCGCCAGAGCAGGTGTACTTGCACGAGAGATCGACCGTGAGCGGGGTGTACTAGTCATCCCTGCTAATGATTACAAGAAACGGATGCCAAGACGCTGGTCACTTACAAGCTTTTGCCACACAAATCAAAACAGAACGCCTACAGGAGATTGTTGGACCCTTCGCGGTAGCTACTACGCATCCTTGTGCTCAAACAACTTCGAGGACCCTTCATTCGGATTTCCCATTGCATTGCAGCCGACATCTGATGCTGGACTGTCGTCACATACTCTCGGACAACTGCGAAAAGCTTCCGTCGGGTACCCGCATTTTTCAATGCAGCCCCAGTACTTACTTATTCACTTCGAACGTGATTATTATAAAATGCGGAACGCGGGAGACGTTCATAACCGGATCCCACAAGTTACAACGATTGGAATGATTACATTCGACATCCTAATCCGTACAAAAAGGTTGAATGTCCATTTATTTTGGGGTTGAGTAATAACACTTGTGAAGATTGGACAGGAAAGAGGCGTTTATTTCCAGGGATCAAAGATAACCTTGCCAACTTTGCCCTTATCAAACTGTTCATAGCTTTCAGCTGCTTCAGTGAAATCAACAACTTTATCGACGAGGCTAGCAGCTTCGCCAACACCTCCGAAAACATCCTGTCGCTTGACTTTTGAGCAGTAAGACTAAATCATGTGCCAGATGAAAATGCTACGCACCGAGAAGATCAAAGGCAAGCGGGAACATAGCTCGTGCAGGGCACCTCCCAAAATCTAGCGAGACATTCTTATTGTAGCATTGACGCCCAGTAAGCGGAAGCGGCGGTTCTCCGTGCACGCCGACGGACACAATCACCCCAAATGCGCGGACGAGATCATAAGCAAGTGTCAGAGCGCTCGTATTGCCTACGACCTATTTGAAGCAACAGATAAACTTTTTTTTGTAATTGCTATCGAGGCCACGGGCACGTACCTCTAGAACAGCAGTGCACCCGACTCCTGCGGTCCACTCCTTAACTTTGTCCTTGCTCTCGTCAATTGAACAAACCGCAAATTCCCCGGTTCCCTTTCCTCCTGCATCGATCGCAGCATATACAGCCTTCATCTTTTCTCTTCTTGCTTCGATAGGGTCGATGGCGATGATCCTGAAAGGCAGCTGACGGGTCGCAACAACATCAAGCATGCTGACAGTGGCACAAACACCAACAGGGCCCAAACCAATGATTGCAATGGTTAATATCTTATCTTCTGAAGTGAGGCTGACTTCGTTCCCAGGTGCTATGTCAGCTTGACTAAAGCACAAAGGCCATGGTTTCCCTGTGACTACGGGGGCGACTTTGGGGTGGTTGATCGCTTGTTGAGCAGCGAAAACACCAGTGGGAAGGATGTCGGCTAGCATGAGCAAAGAGCTATCTGACAGGCTAGTCAGTGCCTTTTCCTTGAGCTCCTTCGAGGGGCTGCTGGACCAGGTCGTAGGGTCACTGAGGCTGAACAAGGTTCCTCCAGCCTTTGGGACTCTAACGTATTGGGCCTGACCTCCTTCAAGGGCGGGAGATCCAAATAGGAACCCCTCAGGACATCGACCTGTATAACCAAGGCGGCAAAAGCTACGCGTATGCGTCAAGAACTAGGGCTGACCCTGAGGTGGCTGGACTCACTGGCATTCCCCACAGCTGACGGTGAACGGAGAGACAACCTTGTCCCCGACCTTGAGGCTCGAGTAAAGGGCAGGTCTATCTTTCGCACTTGCTGCACCATAACTGGAACCGAGCTCGACGACCTCGCCTATGAATTCATGGCCACAAGTGTGTCTATTATGTTCCGATTTAAACCTTGTGCTGGAGAAAATGTGATGTATATGACCTACACTGCATTAACGCCACCGTGCCCTCGGTATATGTGCAGATCGCTTCCTATAAACCAAGATCAATGTCCATCATCTAGAAAGTTTAGAGAAACATTTTTACCGCAAAGCGCAGCCAACTAAGTGGATGTTCGAAATGTTACCGACATATGGAACGATATAAAGAACACACCTTGACTTTCACGATTACATCGTCGGGATTCTGGATCCTGTATAAACGGTTTTAGATGAATGTTTTGTATGCATTTTGAAAATCGTACTTTGGGACTGGGACGGTTTCGAGCCTGATATCATAGGAGGGCGGATGCCAACGAATAGCCGACTGTTCTTCGGGTAGAGGTGGGATTGAGGCCATTTGTGCGATTGAAAATGCTCTACAAGGGCGAGAAATAGGAATAGGTGTATTGGAGAGTTAAGCCGGATATTGGCGGGCCCATGTTGGGGCCGGATTGTAACCGGGTGGAACACGGAAACGAGAGTGGGATATTTCTGTTCCACCCAGCATATGGTCGTTAGCGTTGACAGAACGTGCCATACTTATTCCAACTTGCCGACAAGCTTGCACGAGAGATATTAAGGCGTCACGTGGTTGTCAAATCCTGGCATATCTGAGCCAAATCCGACTCTGAGCTCTGAGCGCAAGTTTAAGTATTTCCTTCCTTATAGAAAATGCAACAATTTATTTCGCAAACAACGGGGTCATGTAAATTTCAAGAACAAACACAGTACTTATAGCAATTTTCAATAATAATGGCCCTTCAAAAAAAAAGTTTCAAAGTTCCAAAAAAAATCTGAGGAGGCTAAAGTGAAAATTGGGGTGATAAAAACACTTTTGAAAAAATTTTTTTTTTTTGGAAAGTGTCATTATATTTGAAAATAGCAATAATAGAATCTATTTCTAAGTTGTCTAATCTTGGGAGAATGACTTTTTCCTGCCAGTGCATTAGAATTTGGGCCGTTGGCCAAATGTTTGCGCGATGATCCAATATATATACAGAATTGGAGGCAAGTGAAACACATGCAGTAGAACAGCAGAGCATGATGCATCAAAATGATTAAATGGAACTAGTATGCAAAGTAAAACTTAGAAGTGAACTAACGATATTATGAAGAGGTCGTATCCAACGAATTTTTATCGGCAGCAACCTTCAGCAAAAAGCGTTCAACGACCGCCTTGCCTTTGAGAAGATTCCTGAGAGCGATTCTTTCATTGGGCAAATGGGCTTGATCCTATTTGATTGTTCAACTCGAGAGCGAAAATGGGAAAACGGTAGAAAATAACTTACGGAGCTCTGGCCCATAGGGAGATGAAGGGCATGACATTTAAACTCTTTTTCTAAATATGGCACAGAGGGGATGGACTGGATTGGAGGGGTGAATAAAGCGAGATGGGGGAAAACACGTTGTGTAGACTTACCCCTCCTTCGCGAATTCGAAGAGGTTCTTCACCCCATTCCTCCCGAACAGCACTTTCCAATGACTCGAACCAGTGGTCATCGAGATTACCAAGCCACCAGTCAGCAGTATGTTCAACATTGATCTTGGGCGGATTAGAAGCGATCGATAGAGGGAATAAATTTTCAAACTGACAACTAGGTTATTAGGACTTTGCAGGCCATCGAAGGATATCTGCAAGTGTTCACGGAGAGAGTTTACGATTGTGTCCAGATCCTGGTCAGGTACAATGCGGAGTGATATTTGTGCTTTCACTGTGCCAGGAATGACGGTTGCATCTACGAAACTAGTCAGTATGGAATCATCGAGGAGAATCATCATCATCTTACTCTTTGGACCTGATATTTCGACGCTATGGATGGTCAAGGAGGGTTCTCTCCATCTTGACGAAAGAAGAGTAGCAGGCTTTTGGGTTACTTCAGAGAGTAGTTTATACAGCTCCTTTTCTTCCGACGTTTCTGAACGAACTTTGTCATCTGGACAAAGCGATGAGCAAGTTAAAGATTTAGAATGAATCATCCTCACAGAAATGTGGTATCTGAACCGCCCTTTTTCCGTCAAGCAGTGTTGCAAGAAGCTTGACCCTATGAAAAGACAAGGTATTAGAATCCTTGAGTGTGAAGATACAATAAAGGAACGAACATATCAACCATAGGTTCGGCAACAGCACCACCCTCAATTCCCGAGTGTAAGTCTGGACGATCGCTGCTAATCTTTGTGGATGTCAGAATTGTTATATGACTGGTGTTGGGTTACCTGCTTCAATAGCACAATGCACTACACCTCGTAGCCCATATGTGATACAAGGTCTATCATCTCCTATCCACGTCGAATTGCTAGACTCAAATGGTGAGCGGAGCGTAGGATGCAGAATTTGTAAGGTTACCTGACTAAAATGGCGTCAATCTCTCCAACGGCCGCCTGATGTGCAACATTTATGAAGGGAATTACGAGAAGGCGTAAAGAATTTACCTTGTGTTTTTGTACTGCGGCTCGGAAACCGTGGCTACCGGTCTCTTCTTCTCCTTCAATCAAGAAAACCAAGTCGACTTCTAATGCCCGACGGGAGAGGAGTTCTGCGGCTGCACACGCGACGGCAATGATAGGGCCTTTATCATCTGTGACCCCTCTTCCATGTAGATAACCATTGCGACCAGTCAGGGTAAAAGGAGCCGAATGCCAACCCTCGGAGGGCGCGGGTATAACATCATAATGCCTGCGTTGGGTCATACGTTGAGCTTTAAGAAGATTTCATGAAATGGAGGAGCCATACCCATAAAAAAGTATACGAGGCTTGGCTTTGTTACGAACAGAGCCTTCAAACGTAGCAAGAACTACAGGATTGGTCCCTTCACCCGTGGCCAGCTGCGAAGGTGATGTAAGCTCTCGGGTTCAATTGCTAGAAGCTTATGTTTACCAACGACGTATGTGCACCAAGTTGACCGAGACACTTCCGTAACCAGATTGCGGCTTGACGACAGTCTTCCGTATGAGCAGGATTGGAGCTGATGCTTGGTATAGAAACAAATTTCGAGAGTGCATACACCATGGTATCTTGAGGGAGATTAGAATGTAGCTGATGGTGACACCCGTGATAAGACGAATACCATAGAAAGACCCAGAACCGATGCATGATTTTCCAGTGGCTTGACTATCGTCGTCGTCATCGTCAGTAGGACGGAGGCGTAGCTTCGGTGGGGAAACCTCCCAGATCTAATGTTCCTCGTTTGTTTAGAAATAGTTCGAGTTCAAAAGGCCAATTGAATATACCTTAATGTGTTCATCGTTACCACCAGTTATCAAACAGAACCCGCTGTCAGCTGAGCCATTTCGTTCGGTAATAATAGACGAAAGCACGATGCCGTCGTGTCCTTGCCAAGACGCCGTGCAGTCAAACGATGCAGACCAACGCTACCCAAAAAAAATGGGGGATAAGCACTTCAATAATAGCTCCATGAGTTGTCGTACCTTCACCCAACCACTTGCAGAACATGTATAAAGGTCCGAACCTAACATTGACATGGCAAGAATGTCAATACCCTGTCGGCCACATTGTTAACACCAATGTATACTAAAGAAATTCAAAACGACCTCATGCACGATTATCGTCCTCACAAACGTTTTCGTCTGCAGATCGAATACTCTCACATAGCCATCTTGACAAGCAGCATATATGGTGTCACCCTTCGCGACAAGGGCTAGAACGGCTCCATGATCGCATAGAAACTCGTGCACTAATTCGGGTGCTTGAGATGAGCAACTCCATAACTAATGATACAAATTTTATTAATTTAATCAATGGAAACAATAACGACATTAGCACCTTGACCGTCTCGTCACCGCTGCCCGTCGCCAGCTGGATCCCATGGTCACCTTTGGGAAGTACAACCATGCAATAGACGTAGCCATAATGCGCAGAGTCAATGACATTAGAGGGGGGAATGCTGATATACTCTCGAGGAGGTGCATCTGAATGGTCTGAGTCGGGACTCGATCGACCATGCGACCTTGAACCCATGTTGTTGGCATGGATGTCGGCAGGTTTACGCTCATATTGCGGATAGCTGTCGAAGAATTTATGCACCTTTCGAGAGGCACCTACCATCGGCGTGTAATTGGAGGTCAAAGTGGAACTGTCAACGACTGATGATGAGGATGGTGACCCCGAGATGGGTTCTCGAAAGTTAAACCACTGTAGCGATGTGTTCTGACATCCAACAAAAATCGTCTGCAACTCTGAGGACCAGGTCAGAGAGAAGAGGTCCCCAGCACCCTCTCCCATGTATGGTGTAATGACGTAGATGGGTTCCAAAGTGATTGCCGACCACACCTATCCAGACATGAGGGAGGAGACGTAAAGCCAACCAACGCATTAAACCTACCCGTACAGTGCTATCGCCTGAATAAAAATAAAATAAAACATGTTTGACATCGAAGCGGATGAGCCTTACCAGAGGAACTAAAGAGCCAATTTTTCTCCTTAGCATACTCAAGACCCAAAACACTTCCAGTGTGTCCCCGCAGTGTGCCTTTAAGTTGAAACGTTTTTTTATCCCAAACCTGAATTGAAAACGTCCCTGAACAAATTTCCAGGAGTGGGTAGGAGGACGTACGGCAATATCCTGATTTTGACTTCCTGAGAAAATATAGTTTTCATTTGCTGCAAGGCTCAGCACTGAACTACGAGTTTCGTGAAGCGAGTGAACGAGAAGAGGCAAAGACGAAGCGGATTGGAGGTCACGACTCAGAGATGCTACAGAAGGCATTAGCCTGGGATTGGTTGAAATGAATGCAGTCATACGATGTGGAAGAGTCGGCGAAACCATTGAAGAAAAAAGAACTCTTCCCAGAAATGGAAGTTAAGGTTTGACAGGGAGAATGTCGGATGGCCCACGAGGCCAAGGCCCTCTAGAGCTGTTTGCCACTCTGGAGAGATTTCGCATAAATCGCAACCCAAGATGCCAATGACGCAATCCAGAAATTCTAACGGAGAAGACACTGAAGAGGATTCCGAATCCAAGAATAAACCGCTTATTTAATCACGTGACTAGCAAAAGATCTTCAAGACTGGTATACTCGTTGACCCTCAATCCCGAACATGCCTGGGCCCCGTCCCCGTGAATCGTATAATTCCAAAGCCCGCCAGTCCACGGCCGGCACAAGAAAGAAGGGAAAACCGAAGAGAGTGTCAAGATCCGAGGTGGAGGAACCAGCCGACTGTAATGCTACTATCATAACTACTAAAACTAAAGAGGAGAAAGAGATCGAGAGGAGAGAAAAGCTACTACAAGAGGTATATCTAGTTTTTGAATTGTCTTCTAGTTTCACCAATTGTATTCTCCCCAGCTCGCGAGTCGGTCGGAATCGAAATGGACAAGCAAGAAAAAGAAGAGGCTTGAGAAATACATTGTCAGATTATGTCCACACCTCGTTATTTTATCCCTCTTTGACAATTCGTATATCCTTAGGACAAAAAAATCAAGAAGGAGGAACGACTTGTGATTTTCGACAAATTGGCGTATGTTGGCCGTCCATCACTTGGCATTTACCTAACTTTTCTAAGTAAAACTCAGGCCTCTCTATCTACATCTGTTCTTCAGTCCTCGTCTACCCTCGGTACCGGAAAAGCTTCGATATTCCAAGAACGACAAGAAAAAGACGAAGACATCTTTGTGAAGAAGTCTTTGCTGGGTCAGAGTGGGAAACGCAAACGACATCAAGACATCTTTGCTGTACAAGATGCAGGAGATGATGAGGATTTAGCAGACGAATCCTTGACTGGACAACCTGAAGAAGATAGGGAATTTCAGAACAATACGAAGGGAGACCATAGCAAGCCCGAAGTTAGGGTGGTCGAGGGCCCTGCAAGTCTGGTTCCAAAGTCATCCACTCAGGCCGCATTGTCGGTGGGTAGTGCACTGCAAAGAAATGCGAATGGAAGTGTAATTGCACCAAAGACTCGACCAATGTCGAAAGGCAAACACGTACGTCGGGCTCTTGTCATTAAAATCTCACTTTCCAGCTGGATTAAAGAGTCCTTTTTGCAGTCGATCCAACGGGGTTGGGGTAAAACTTTACCACCCTCAGCCGCTTCAGAATCGGATAGTTCGTTTGATAGTTCCGAATCTGAAAGTGTCCCAAGCAACGACGGGATGGGAGAGGAATTGGAATCGGAGTCTGAAGGCGACGAGTCAACGGACGAACCAGAACTTATGCCTGTTCAAAAGAAAGTTTTGGGTTTCAAGGAGTGGGCGGTCAAACAGCTGGGAATAGCCAAAGGCTATGAACTCTCTCAAGGCAATGCTACTGAAGAAGTGGAGTCCGTCGCCGAACCTCCAAGGAAGAAAAGAAAACTCGAAGGACAGGATGTTAAACAAGAAGTCCGTGGTCCATTAGGAGAAAGTCTCGAACTACCCTCCACCATGTTCGCAAAGCAGTTTCTTGATTCAAGTGCACTGTCTACCCCGAAATCTTATATTAAAGTGGTCGACGTAAAGCGCCTTCCAGAGGTTGAAGAAGCTCGGGTCCTTCTTCCAATTGTCACTGAAGAACAACCAATTATGGAGGCCATTATGTTGAACCCTGTCGTTATCATATGTGGCGAGACAGGTAGTGGAAAGACCACACAAGTTCCTCAATTTCTATTTGAAGCGGGCTTCGGATCCGTTGGAAGTGGTATGATATTTTAAAATTAAATTTCAGGCATGCAACTTGTTTTAACTTTATGAACAGAAAATCCAGGGATGATAGGCATAACACAACCTCGCAGGGTTGCCGCCATGTCAATGGCAACTCGAGTTGGACACGAGTTGTCGCTAACTTCGTCTCGCGTGTCGTACCAAATTCGATATGATGCCACAGTTTCCCCCTCAACGTCCATCAAATTCATGACGGACGGTGTTTTGCTCAGAGAGCTCGCTACTGATTTTTTGTTGACGAAGTATTCTGTCATAATCGTGGACGAGGCGCACGAAAGGAGCATCAATACAGACATCCTAATCGGTGTGCTAAGTCGGATAATTAAACTCAGAGAAAATATGTGGCAGGAAGGCAAAGACAACATTAAAGTTTGTTTAACATATTACCTCCTTGAATTCTCTGATTCTATCTTTTGCAGCCTTTGCGTCTTATTATCATGTCTGCAACCCTTCGTGTTAGCGATTTTGCAGAAAATAAAACGCTTTTTGCATCTCCTCCTCCCGTGATCAACGTTGCTGCTCGTCAACATCCCGTTACAATCCACTTTAGCCGGCGAACATATCCAGATTATGTCACCCAAGCAATCAAGAAAACTACCAAAATCCATACCCGTTTACCCCCAGGCGGAATTCTCATCTTTCTAACTGGTCAGGCTGAAATCGCAGGCGTGTGCAGAAAATTGGAAGGGAAGTTTGGTCGAAAGGCAATCAATGAGAAGCAGAAAAGACGAAGTTCAGGACAGCCTCAGCGAAATAATGAGGACGAAGACATTTGGCTCCAATCTGATGTAAAGCAAAGTGTCAATTTTGCGCAAGGTAAGAATTGCCATGTATTTCTTCAAACTAGCTCAAAGCCCACCTTAATGTAGCGGCCATGGAGGCTGAGGACGTTGATCTTGGACAAGATAACCTAGCTTTCGATGTCGATGGAAATATGGATGAGGATGCATACTCCGAAGCGCTGGAAAGCGACGATGAAAACCAGTTGGATACCGAGCTCGGACTAGACGAGGATTCAAACAGTGCGTGATGCTCATCTGGCATTATTTTGTCGGCGTTGAGAGATTATTGCAGCACCGATGCATATCGTTCCACTCTATTCTTTACTGCCAAGCGACAAGCAAATGCAAGTCTTTCAGCCGCCACCCCCTGGCTGTCGGCTTGTTGTCGTATCCACAAACATTGCCGAGACTTCATTGACCATTCCGGGCATTCGTTACGTCGTTGATTGTGGTCGAGCGAAAGAAGTAAGCCTCTCTTTGACTGAATTGCCAGACAGACCTAACTTTTGTCTTTTGTGAAGAGGCACTACGATGTGACTAATGGTATTCAATCATTCCAAGTATCCTGGATTGCAAAAGCCTCTGCGGCGCAAAGAGCAGGTCGTGCAGGTCGGACGGGCCCTGGTCATTGCTATCGCCTTTATTCCTCTGCCCTGTTCGAGCACCATTTTGAAAAGTTCAGCGTTCCAGAAATTCAGCGAATGCCCATCGAAGGTGTCGTATTGCAGATGAAGAGTATGCACATCGACACAGTGATCAATTTCCCATTCCCAACCCCACCAGACCACTACGCTCTTCAGAAATCAGAGAAGGTATTGACATATCTTGGGGCTCTCGCACCTGCCCTCGGCTCTTCTAGTGTCGTCATCAAGAACGAAGGCCAGATAACAGACCTCGGCAGGGCCATGGCTTTATTCCCTCTATCCCCTCGTTTTTCAAGAATGCTTGTCAGCGGACAACAACATGGTTGTTTGCCCTATGTGATCTGTATTGTCTCGGCACTGTCAGTTGGAGACCCTTTCATTTACGAAGATGCAATTGGGCGAGGTGATGATATGGACATCCCCGACAGTTCCGGCCCCGACTTTATTAAAAGCAAGGCCAAAGAGGAACGGCAGCAGCTGCGGAAAGCCTTCTTCCAATCCCAGCACGTAAGTCATTTTTTCCTCATTCACTTTTGCCTTTTAAACTTCTGTTACTCCAAGGTGCATTCTTCCTTGGGCAACTGTACTAGTGATCTATTCAAGCTTCTCTCTGTCGTGGGAGGGTACGAATATGCAGGCGGTGGCCAGAAGTTTTGCGCTGAACACTTCGTGAGACCGAAGGTGGGTTAACATCTACACTTGCGCTTGAGGTGACCTCACTGTCTGTATCAGGCCATGGAAGAGATTCACAAACTCAGGGCGCAAATTAGTTCCATCGTTCACTCGAACTTCCCAAACACAGACCCCGGTTTCACACCGAAGCTTTCACCTCCGAGCGATCGCCAGGTAACCTCCAAGCATTGTGCTGACGACCTAAAACTTACAATCGCATAGCTCAAAGTTCTTAGGCAGCTCCTAACCGCCGGGTTCATCGATCAAGTAGCTGTCAGAAAGGACCTCGTTGACAAACACCAAGCTTCAGGCACCAAGTATTCCAATGCAAAAGGAGTTCCCTACCGGGCGCTGGGCATACAGGAAGACGTTTATATCCATCCAACTTCTGTGATTATCAACACCCCTCCTCCGGATTTCCTTGTATTTCATGAAGTTGTTCGGAGTTCCCAGATATTCTTGAGAGGTAATTATTCTGCGATTGCCATGCCGGTTTATCTGAAGAGGTTGTTCTAGGACTAACCACCATCAACCCATCGTGGCTGTCTGCACTCGCAAAGGACAGCCTTTGTTCCTTTTCAAAGCCCATCCAAAACAGCCTCGGTGTCTTGATGACTATCCCAAAGTTTGGTCCCGAAGGATGGGAACTGCCTGCAATAAAGGCTGCATAGTTTATTTAAATATAATTAGTTCTGCCTTGTAATGTGGCAGGTACAAGCAAATCAAAAAGTATAGTAGTACCACGATTAATAATAAAGAGACAAATAACGTGCTGCGTTCATCTAAGATGTCCGTTTCTTTGGGATAAACATTGTCTGTTGCTTTGGACGCTTTCTTGGCTGGTCCGGTTTTTGAGGACGTTTGCTTGACGATGACGAGCCAGCAACTGTTGGGTCTATTGGTCTTTTTGTGCCATGGGGGTGGTTATCGTGTGACCCGGCGTCAGTGCTGCCTGAGGTTCTACTCGTACCATCAATAGGATCAACAGGGTTGGAGGGTTTGTCAAAATTTCGAGAATGCTTGGCTGATGGCCCAGCTTCTGAGCTCTCTGCAGGCCTTTTTGTACCACGAGCGGGGTGGTCGGCCGAGGGAGTATTCGAAGTCGCACTATCAATCTTACTATTTGTTTCTTGACTCTGCCCGGAGATGGACACGTTCGAGGTCGAGGTCGAGGTTTCAATTTTGTGAAGGGTGGACAAGGCGGGTGGAATGGATATTGGGGGCGCCGTTGATTGAGGTTTCTTTTTAGACGGAGGTGCAGTAAATCCAGTCTGCGAAGCCGCCCTGGCGGTAAAATAGGTGGAGCTGATCTACATAATGTTCTAATTCAGCATGGTTTACAGGGATTGTTAACAAGGCTTACATTCACAAGCGCAGTTCTTGAGCGAGCGTCATCAATGATTTGACGCCATGTATTATCACTTCTTTCAAGCGTGGCCACATTGCCCAGTACGAACAAGGAAGACTTGGCTCTTGTTAAAGCCACGTTCATTCTCCGGATGTCTGAAACAATCGGTAAGCACCTAATGAATCCTTGAAGCCAGAAGTGTCAAAACCTGATAAAAATCCAACGGTTGTTAACCCTGGACCTGCTCTGACACAGGAAAGGATGATGATGTCCTTTTCTTGTCCTTGAAATCCATCTACCGTGTTGAAGTCAATTCTGTTTAAAATATCATTGCCGAAACGCTCTCCGAATGACTTTCGCAGCGCAATGATCTGCGCTTTGTACATTGAAACAACGCCTATGCGGAAATTGAAGTCCACAGAGGAGAATTCATGTCGGAGGCGATTGAATAGTTCCACTGCAACATTACATTCAGCAGGATTTTTGATAGAACGGCCACCAGATTCCTCGATTCCCCAAGAAACGTTGAAAAATTTGTAGGTTCCAAATTTCTCATGAGTGTGCCAGGGTTGTTTTGTTTTGTCCGCCATGGATGGTCCGTCAATAAGTTTGTTGTTATAAAACACCTTGCTTGGGAGACGACTAATATCAGGATGCATGCGATACTGAATGCTTTCTGGGAGTCAGAATTTGTTTGTTTGTTTTGTGACGAAGCGACACATACCTCAACAAATGGATAGCCTCTTTGCGACTCCGTTGAAGGCGCACAAACAAGGATTGGTTATAACCATATCGCGTGGCCTGATATCATCAACCAACAGAGAAAGTGGATAATATAAACTAACCTTACCTCTTGAGATATAACGGTAGGGGGTAGTTGTTGAGGGTCGCCGACCATGACACAACGCGAACTTGCATATTTCAGTGGGATTAGCGAGCTAAGCTCGATCGCTTGAGCGGCTTCGTCGACCACAACCATATCAAACTCCAAATTCTCTAGACTTTCGTGACCAGATCCTGAAAGAGTGCAGCAGATAATGTCGGCTTTGTTGAGTATTTCGTGCCGAGTGTTTCGTCGCAGAGCGTCCAATGTGCGCGATTCGGATTTCTGTTGATCTTTTCGTTGATCCAGCTTGGACATCAGGACTTGTCGTCGAGAATGGAGGAACTTGACCTCGTTATCAAGCATCATTTTCCGTGCCCCATTGTCGGGGATCTTTTTCATTTCTTCGAATTTAATGTTCCTGTCATTCTTTATTTTTTCTAGCTCCTGCCGGATTGTTTTGATTTCGTTCCCGATATCACTGAACGGTTTCGGAGCACTATCGAGCTTTTGGTCGACCAGATAGTCAAGGGAGATATCCCGTACGCTGTTGCTTATCGCCTGATCGGCGCCAATTCGCACTATACTCAAGGGATTAGCTCTGAATTCAGAACTAATATAGCCATCCTTGAGTCTTTGTGCCAACTCATCAATAGCAGCATTGCTTGGAGCACAAAGCAAAACCCGGGATGTGGGTGCCGCATCTTCCTGTCTTCTGGAGGATGCAGTGCTTCCTACGATAATCGGGACAGCAGCACGAGGGCGGTTTGAAATAAACCGGGAGATGAGACCGCATATAGTGGACGTCTTTCCAGTTCCGGGTGGTCTGAAAAGAACAATTAATATAATTTTGAGGGTAAAGGAAAGAAAGAAAATACCCCTGGATTAGGGAAAATCCGGCTGTGTTCAGCGATTTTAGTATGGCGGCAGCTTGGGGTTCGTTTACTTTGTACGCGTCCATTGTTTCTCGAAGTTCCTTTGGGGCTACCTGGGGAGCCACAGAAAGGGATGGTCGCAGAATGAAAGTGAGAAGGTCGTTATGCCGTAGTGACAATAAGGCCCCATATTCCCGGTGTAGAGTACTTAAACTACCTCGTCTGTCAGCATTTTCTTTGATGCTTTCAAACGATAAGAACACACCTAAAGATTTTGCTGATCTGCCACAAAGTGGTGATTTGGAGGCCAGGATCAACCGCACCTGCTTGAACATAGCAGCGTATCGTGGTTTGGATTCCGGAAATGGAAGCCTTATAAGATTTGATCTTAGCCATTATAGACTTGTCATTCCCGGGTTGTCGTAACAAAACGATGTCCGTTTCGGCCAAGTACCAACCCTTCTTCACACTCTCAGCAATGGTTAGGTCGATGTCAAGCCAGTCATCCACGTATTGCCTAGCGTCAACCTTGCACTGGTACGAGTCCTGTCTCTCGTCCTTCGATTGCAAGAGCTGCGCCCAGCATTCCATCAGGAGTAAGACCTGGAAGACGCAAAAGTAATGGTCGTAGCTGTCAAAACGATCCGGTACCATAAAAAGTTTCATCTTTTCTCCAGGAGGAGTTGGTCCGACATGGTCATAATTCCATGATAAAAGAATTTTATGCAAACCTGAGACCTCAGGTCGCCGAAGGGCTGCTCTATTTTTGGGCTGCTTATTTCTCAATATCCTGTCTTGCATGGGATTTCTTTGCGTCGGAAGATCGATGGTCTTAACCTGTCGACGCTCAATGGGTTTAAGTTTCTTAGGCGACTTTGGAAACCGGCCCAGGTTCGCTAATCCTTCAGCAGCAGCACCCTCCTCTTCGGAATCACTCGAACTCCCTGATTCATCGGAAGTTGCAAGTTGTTGCAGGGCTTCAGTTTTGTTGCGAAGTTGTGAATTCTCCGGTAGTGTTTTGTTCGATGGGGTAGATATTGAGGTTCCCGATTTTCGGAAGGAAGGGATTGATGTCAACGAATCGAGCTTTTGCCGATCATGGTTGCTGAAGAATGTAGACGGTCCAGGATGGGAGGATACGGTAGACACAGTCGACACTGACGAGCGCTGCTTAGGTTGCTGCGCTTTTCCTTGAGTGTCAGGGCGAGGCACTACGGTCTTGGCTTGGGAAACACCGAGAGCAAGCGGCTTCGTCGATTGAGTTTGAGACACGATTTCAACTTCGTCGTTTCGATCTGGATTGAAATGCGCAAGAACTTCAGACAGCTGTAACAGTCGACCAGTGTCAAGCCGCGTTTGTTCTTTGGTGGTGCCACTCTTGCCCTCAACATACTTAGCGAGTTTGGCTAGGGCCGTAGCAGCGGGCCGAACGTGGGTCTCCTTCATTAAATCCAAGAGGCTCTGGAGCAAAGAAAACGATTGATGCAACAATTCTTCATCCGTGAGGCGAAGCCATCTAACAAGCTCGGGTAGAAAATCTTGGAGGGCTCCGATCATCTGTTTCCCAATGGGCGATAGTTTCCTTGTTGCGGATTGAACTGATACCTTCACGTATGTATTGGCTGCATTTTCGATGATCCTCCATTGCTTGAGCACATCCCTTGCCAAAATCAGAGCGTCTCTCATCCAAATCACCATTTCAGGTATTTCGACATGTTCCGCCCACATCGGCGTGCGTCGATATATGATGGACAGTGCTTCAGTTAATAGTTTCCAGAACTGGGGAATCCGGGCAGCAGGACCTTTATCATCCTCCGGAGAACGAAAATGGCTGTTCAGCAATAACCCATCTGGACTGGAACACAGGACCTCCAGGATGTCAGCGAAGCAGAGAACCAACGTCGCTGATAGGTTACATGCTTCAGGCATTGATAACGCATATCGTCGGAAGTTGTCAAAGAATTCGAACATTCCGTCAAAAGCCGGACTCGGCAGGTTTTCCAACATCGCTCGAAAGCAATCCACCCTCCCATCTACATCGAAAGCCAGCCCCACAAGGGTCTTCCCTGCAGTTTGAATTTCTGGACAAGGGGAAAGCAAAAGCTTGACCACCGCATTTCCGACGCCGGCATGCTGAAGGATGTCGAGAGGATGTGCCGAAATGCCAGAGTCCGAAACTGAACATATTAAAGAAGAGAAAGCCGACTGAATTGTAGCCAGTGACTTGTTGACTTCATTCAAAGCCTCATCCCCGGCCGAAAACTCCCATTGGATACTGAAGACAGAAGTGCGGATAGAGCTTAAGTGGGCAATTTCCCCAACGATACAGATAATCTCTGCTATAGCATCGGTGTCTTCAGGTTGTATGATCGATAGCAATGTGTTCCACATCTCCTCCTGGATTGACAGGGATGGTAATGAATCACGAGCAACCTTCTGCTTATGTTGGCCAAGAATATGGGAAAGGGTGACAATGGCCTCCTTGACCTGCGCAATGTCCATGGAAAGTGCTTCCTTAACGATACGGCGTGCGGATTGCCGAGCGCTGCGCCATTCACCGTCGTTGTAACGCTTTGTGTATGCTACGGAAAGAATGACGGTGGTATGAAGATTTAGAGTCCTATGAAAATCCTTTAGATGCGATGTACTGGGGTTGGACCTCAAGCGGCGCAGGTCGCTATGAAGTATCTATGCTCGGAATTGGATTATTGAGAATACGGGAATTCAATTGGACCCCTTACGTTCGTCGAGACCAGCAACAGTGATGGAGCAACATTGCGCGATCGTTCAAGTGCCGCTTCGCTGAATAAAAAGCTGACAGCTTTATCTCGAATTGTTGTATATGTGCTGAAGGAGCGGGCTGTCGATAAAAATTCTTGAATCCATGCAACGTATGTCGAAGGGGGTTCATGAAGATCGGAATGTAACATGGAGATATACGAAGGATTGGCTGTGATAATCTCAAATATTGTTTGGGGGTATTCTGGACTTTCTCCGTTCCAGATATCTTTGGCAAGGCGCTTTAAAAGCAAGGTAAAACATTTGAAAACTGCAGAAAAATCTAACAAATACAATGGCAGAAGTAAGCTTGGCCCAGTAAATGAAGAATAAAGTCACGAACGCGAATCATTGTCATGAAGATGACTAAATATATCCTGCCTCAATACCAGCGGTCGTGGAGAATTCGACAAGTAGTTTGGAGGAATAAGACGTAAGATGATACTAAAACCGGGCCAAAATTCAGATGCTTTTGCATATTCCAATGGTGGTATCTCGGGCGAAGGCCGTCCAATAGTGGATGAAATCAACGAGGGCTGCGAATTTTCGGACTGCGGAGATTGCACAGCTGAGTGTACAACATCTAGGGCTTTGAGATACGATCCTATGAACAGTTTCGGCTCCAGTAGTTGAGTTCCTAATGCATAGTTTGATGCCCATGTCCTGAGTTCGGTATTTCTTGCTACCAAAAGTACCAAAATGCCCGGAGGTAACGGCAAATTGGCCCAAGAATTTGGTAAGTCGGCTGGAATATGGGATTCGAGATATGCGAGAACTTGCGCATTGCAAAAAAGCGTCCAATTGGACAGCATTCGATATAAAATAGTATCTGACTTCTGTGACTGATCCAGATAGGCGCCAGAGACCGAACTGACAGGGTCAATATCCTTGAGGACTTCCTCGAGTTCCCAATTTTCGAATGCGACGAAGAATTCTTGGAGACTTTCCTTTGCGAAAGCTGCTAGATAACTGTCACGTTCGTAAGGAAGCGAGTTGCGATGAACCAAGCAAACGAGTTAGAAAACTCACGTAGCCTGAGATGCAACCTTCGCCGATTCCAATCCTTGCACACATGAAGCACATACCGACAAACATTGATGAAGTTTGCTCTTCCATGTGCTGACCTCTTTGCTTTCGTATGCCATTAGACGAATCAAAAATGTTGCCGCTTCGACCGTGGTCGGATCGGCCAGCTTGCAAAACCAGTGGATCTCAGGTACTTCCATGAGGTACAAGTACACTTGCTCTAGGATGGCATCTGACGCTTCTGTAGTGTCTGCGGGATTGTCGCGGAGGTTGGCCAGCACATTCTCGACATTTTTAGCCTTGGGGTTGGGCATATAGAGGGAGGCCACAATGTGGCAAGCAAATTAGAACTCTTGGGGAATGAGGGAGAGAGGAAGCTATGTTGCGATACAGAGCAAAGAAAGCGGAAGTTCAACCTCGTTTCAACGCTAAAAAGCGTCTTTGAAAGAGGGTCGAGCTAATTAAGATGGACCCTGTCATTCCTTGTCAAACTTGAAAGGGACGCGACTCAGCACGTGACTCAGAGATTTCAAGGATATGCGAGATATCATCTGTAGGCTTCAACTTTGAGCATTTAGTTCATCCAAACGTGCACAAGACCTTTGTTCTCTCCGAGAAATTCCCTACAGGCTCCCTTAATGAACTCCAACGAACTAGAAAAGATCAACAATCTCCTCGACCGCGATCTCGAGCTACGCGAGGTGATTCTTCCACCTATCTGCCGAAAACGGCCTTGTGCCCATCCATGTTATAGAAAATAAAGGAGCAAGTGAATGAATTGGACAAGAGGACGCGTACGATCATTGGAATCCTCAATAGAATCCATTCCACCGCATTGGATGCAAGTTAGTTTTGTGGAATCATATCCAACGAGTCTGGGCTGATATTCCTGTGGTTAGTGCCCGCGTTGTTGGACTCTGTACGGCCTGTATTGCTCGGGTGTAGGGACACAACTTCTGCGCTTGCCGCGATTATCCCCAAAAACCAGTTCTGGCGTTGGAAAGATTTGTGGTCAAATTCAATCAGGACGGCTATTTTTGCTGCTCTTTTAATTGAATATCTGACGACTCGTGGACTCTTAACTATCGCACAAGCTGCAGAAACTCTTGGAAGTGCGTCCATTTCATATTTTAATGAAATTCCTTTCTTCACGCTGGTTTTTTTTAGTTCAAGAGGAATGGAGCGATCGCATGACACTACCTGTGGAGGACTACTTGCACAGCGTCATTAGTTTGGTTAATGAACTCGTATGCAAAATTTCATCTCATATAACTTCCATTTAACGGGAGTGGGACAGTCAAGGCTCTCAATCAACGCCGTGACACTGGGTAATTTCGAAGAACCAATCAGAATCTCTATATTCGTGAAGGATCTTTTTGCTGGTTTTTCGATGGTGGACACTTTCTCGCCTATCTGTTGTGTGCGCTCTAACTTAAATCCCTGATTAGCTGAATTTGAAGAACGACACTCTTCGTCGGAGATTTGACAGTCTGAAATATGACCTCAAGAAGATCGAAGAAGGTAAAAACTCTGTCTTATATAACATCTTCAGCATTGTGTTCATGTTTGAAACAATAGTTGTCTATGATGTTTCTCTCCGAAAGCTGGCAGAAGTCGTCGACCCAAATTCTCGCACACTGGTGTTATGATTTGAATATTTATGAGTAATCCGAGGGTAACCTCTGTTGCTTCGAAATATTATCACTCGATTGTATGCAGCATTTGTGTTTTTTTTATTCATGCATTTTATTTTCCTACCCAAAGACGATGGGCGATACTTATGAACTGAAGTCCTCTCTTACTCTGCTATGGAAGATGCTATAGCCTATCAAGAGATTGAAGACAGGAACAAGCTAATTGGGAGTTCAATCCCTCATTAGGAACTGGATCATTGTGCCAGGGCCCAGTCATTGTACCCTCCAGTCATTCCGGTCATCACTCTTCAAGTCAGTGGTCATAACTGCAGTGGAGTTTGAAGCTCAATGTGAATCGCGATGATCATACTTAAGCGGATGCCGGACTCCGGTACTCCGGTCACATCAGTCATCGAGGCTGGGGTTTAATTATGAGTTTATGATCTACTAAACAGTAACTATTACTGGCCATCCGGAACTTGCTCAATGCTGGTCATCACTGCGCAACACTGATTTAACACACCATGGATAGCAGACGACGGGGTATGCCAGCGCGTCCTGCTTCATCAGAAGGTGTGTCCCAAACCGCCAATCGAAATTTGACTCCATACCCCATACCTCTGTTAGAAGTTGAATGTTGGACCCACGCCACGGATTCCTTGAAAATCCTTTCTTCTGTTTACGCGAAACCCAGCACTGTTGAAACTATCGGTCGCGTAAATAGGCTTATTTCTGCATGGCCTACGGACGATACCCTTCCCGCCGAGGGACTGGACGCATTGAAAAAGATACAAGGAAAGTTGGCTTCCGGTCTTTCAGACATTTTCAATACCGCCGAACAGGAAACCAGGTAGGTTTCTCGACAACTGTCTTCTATATTTATCATCTATCGCCCTATAGAGCTATCGACGATGCCATCGAGCGCGTTGGCGTTCTGATAGCATTACGCAAAGCCCCGGAACCTTTACCCCCAGGTATTGTCTCACAAGATGCACAGTTTCCGAGAAAGTTTCTAATATTTTTCTTAGCTGAAAAGAGAAATAAACGACCAAGGGCTCATTCCCCATCTGGGACACCTATACCCGTCGCATCTGCCCTGGGAAATACACGCTCTGTTTCCATAACGGTGCCACCCAGAACGAACTCAGTAGGTCCACACACACGAGATCCTAGGTCCAAAAAGGATGGCACGGCGAAGCAACCCTTACAAGTGGGAAGGAAAGTTGTCTTCCGGCCGCCGAAATCAGTGGACGCCGAAGAAGGCACTTGGATTGTTGCTGCCATCGTCAAAGTGTTAAGCGCCGACAAACAAGGCAAATATGAAGTTCAAGATGTTGAACCTCAAGACGATGGGCAACCTGGCGCGTAAGATTGTTCTTTTTTTTGCGGTGCTTTTATGTTTTTGACATCATTTCAAGGACATATATTGCGAACCTAAAATCAATCGTACCTTTACCAGAACAAGGGGTTCCAATTGTAAACCCTGCGCACATAAGCTTCCAACCAATATTCCCTGTTGGAGAGACCGTTCTGGCTCTATATCCCGACACCAGTTGTTTCTACCGTGCGGAAGTGATTTCTAATCCACGGGCTGAGAAGGTGAGTAACCCGCCTGGTTTGTATCCTTTTGCTCAATTTCATTCCACGTGTAGGATCCGTCCAGTAAACATACACCCGCGTACCAAGTTAAATTTGAAGACGATGAAGACCAGTTGCACACTATATCGGCATATTGGGTTGTCCGATTCCCCCAACATCTTTTAAATTCGTGATCTTTACTACATAGTACATACGTATTCTTTGTTTGTGTTATAATTTCCTCTACAGATATCTCACCACAACCATTTGTTCCAATCTGTACCAAAACTATTTATTCCTTAGCCTTCACTCTGCGAAACTCATTGTCTTGGATGAAGTCATAACATACTGGTAGCGAGTCTAGAAAGACCCCGACTTCACTTGGGCAATTCTAGGCTCCAGGAGTCTAAGGCAATTCAGTTATTTCGAGTAATGTCTGGAACATTCCCTTTCTCGAATAGTATAAAATGAACCCGTTCACCCACAACTTCCACAAGTCGATATCCAATCCAAAATGTCACTCGCCCGCCAATTCCTTCGTGAAATGCGCCCTTTCTTTCACATGTTGGAAGAGCCATTCGGGCGTTCACCTACATATCTCCCGGCCATGAATCGCATGGATCCCTTTCAGGAGATGTTGAGCCGACCTGCCATTGATGTCTCCGACAAAGGCGATAAATATGTAGTTGACGCTGACCTGCCTGGCATTCCGAAGGAGAATGTAGAAGTTAGGATTGGCGACAATGGCCGGAGCATTACCATTGAAGGCAGAGTGGAGCAGGGCGAAGGACCTAAAGCCGCTTCCAGTGAAGGCGTTCCTCCTGGTAAGATTGCCATTCAATTTCACAATTGTAATACCCTGATGCATCGATGTCAATTTAGTCCACGACACTACGAATGTCACCAAAGCAGACGATTCAGCCACTCAAATCTCGACTGAACGCCCATTCACAAGGAACGTGTCATTCACCAGGACTGTATGGCTCCCCCGCCCGGTGGACACTGGCAACGTTTCTGCGAAATTGGAGAACGGGGTGCTTTCCATCACTGTGAACAAGGCAGAAGACAAAGCCTCCACTATTGTCCCAGTCAACTAAATTTTGAAGTCCCGAGATTGTGTTACTTACTATGTATGCTCCGACTGCCGCGTTATGCCCGTTGTACATTATCTGCAGAATATGTAGTATAACCCCCTAGCGTTTGTATGACTACCATCGTTATATTTTCTTTTGTCGAATTGTCCGAAATAAAATGAACTATTTCCCTCAAGGCCACTTCCGCACCCCTCACTCGCGTCCGAGTACGGGATTTCCAACCAACGTGACCGTGAAGTGCTGTCAAAAATCCCACCCCATTCAAGGGCACCTCGACCCCAAGGGGCGAACACCCCGTCACAACCTTTTCATCGCCCATCGTCTCCCTCCTTTTTCATGGCCTCTACCTACATCAATGGCCTTTCCCTAGGCGTGCAATTAGCACAAGTTCCGGATGAGTCCGACGTCGAGGCCGAGCTCGAGGTCGATCAGCTGGACTCAGACACGGATCCTGAGGAACAGGCTACGACCAACAAAGCAACCTCGAAGAACGGCGGAACTCGGCCAGGAGAGCGCGTTCCTGGGCACACCCTACTCCCCGCTGTGCGGCTAGAGAACATGATACAAGCCGACGGTGGGTACTGTTGATCCAGTGACTAACCGCCCTGCTTACAATTTTACCCAACGCCCAGGTGTAACTGGCAACTTGGCGTTGTCCAAGGAGGGGTTGTTCGTTCTTTCAGTAGCCACGGTATGCCAAATCATCACTTTTCTTTTTCTATTGTTTAATCGCCAACCAGGAGGAATTTATAAAACGATTGATCCAAGCCGGTCATCGAGAAGCCAGTGCGCATCGTCGGAATCAAATCAATTACACGGATATGGGTATGTTCCTCGCCCATTGCATGGTCCCGGAAACCCCCTTACCCGACCTTGTCCTACAGCGGCAACTGCTCAACAATACCAAGAATTTATGTGCCTTTCTGGTGAGTTTCGTTGCGATGAAGAGTGAGCATATTTCCTCATCGCTCCTCTGTCAGATACAATCCCTCCCCAAATTCCTCTCGCTGAGGCTTTGCTCTTGCGAAAAGAGAAGGAACAAGAAGACCTTTACGCCGATCCAACAGGCATGGTTACATGGCCCGGCACGTCAGGCAGGCCCTCTCCTGAACCAGAGCCCATGGACGCTTTCCCTAAACCCCCTAAGAGAAGTCGAGCGACAGTGAACGGCAAGGAGAGGACAAATGGTTCGCACTTAGCAGGTACCTCCA
>Ga0307517_10001311_pt1 | contig 41742 bp, 38 predicted proteins | sample 23_EM_MG_FD_194515 | JGI IMG/M metagenome (GOLD analysis project Ga0307517, IMG submission 194515) | Populus trichocarpa ectomycorrhiza microbial communities from riparian zone in the Pacific Northwest, United States - 23_EM | ecosystem: Host-associated > Plants > Roots > Unclassified | place...
CCGGATGAGCATGGCGCACGGGGTGCAGCTGAGGCCGCCGTTCTGCGACCGGGCGCTGGTCGAGTACGTCTACAACGTGCCGGCCGAGCTGAAGCGGGTGAACGGCCAGGAGAAGAGCCTGCTGCGTGCCGCCGTCGCCGATCTGCTGCCGGAGCGGGTGCTCAACCGGCCCAAAAGCGCCTATCCGACTGTGCAGGAGGCCGCGTACGGGGAGTTCGTGCGCTACCGCTTCGGTGACGTGGCCGAGGACCGGTCGGCCCCGGTCGCCCCGCTGCTCGACGCCGAGGCGACCCGTGCGGCGCTGGGCGCGGCGGCGGCACCCAGCGGCGCCTTCGCGTGGGTGGAGCGGGCCAGCATGGAGATGGTGCTCCAGCTGAACACCTGGCTGGCGGAATACCGGGTTGACCTCCGGCTGCAATAAATGTGCACCTTGTCATCCTTGTGCGTGAAGTAATATGATGACCTCGAGGTGCACAGGGAGGGTGCGGTATTCGGAACGGAAGTCTTTATTCCGTGAATACAGTGCGCGATTTTCGTTGAATCCAGTCCTAATTTTCGGCGAAAGCATCCCCGGTAAAGGAAAGGTAATATATCCTGCTCGAAGGTGCTGTGGATGTTTCGCGAAAAAATTACTGACGCAGGAAGGTGAATACCGACAGGCTTGCCGAACGTCGGGCCCATCGATGCCCGCCACCCCACAAAGGCGGCGTAATTAGGGGGAACGCAGTGATAGAGATCGGTCTGCTGGGCTCCATGCGAGTACGCAGGAACGGGGAGGATGTCACACCGTCGGCCCCAAAACTGCGACAGGTACTGGCCCTGCTGGTGCTCAATGCGAACTCGCTGGTCAGCGTGGACCAGCTGTGCGAGGAGCTGTGGGAGGACTACCCGCCGCTCAGCGCGCTGACCACCTTGCAAACCTACATTTATCAACTGCGCCGCAGACTGCTGCTGGCCACCGGACAGCAGGGCGCGCCTTTCGGAACCCGTCCGCCGCACGGTTGCCCCGCACTCCTGACCAGGGTGGGTGGGTACGAACTGCGCCTGGACGACAAGCAGTCGGTGGACGCCTATCGTTTCGAGCAGCTCACCGAGAAGGGCATGGCCCAGCACCGGGCGGGTGCCGGGGACGAGGCCGCTCGCATACTGAAGGAAGCCCTTTCTCTGTGGCAGGGCAAAGCCCTGGTCGATATCAGCGCCGGACGCCGGTTGTCGGCCTGGTCGACCCAGTTGGAGGAGCGCCGCAAGAGCGTCCAGGAGCAACGTTTCTCCTTGGAGCTGGACCTCGGCCGTCACCACGCCGTGCTGGATGAGCTGGCCGAGGCCTTCCGCACCCATCCCACCCACGAGGCGTTCGCCGGCCAGCTCATGCGGGCCATGCACCGCTGCGGCCGCCGGCCGGACGCCCTCAACACCTTCCGCACCCTGCGCAGCCATCTCGTGGAGGAACTGGGCCTGGAGCCCTCGGCCCACCTCCAGCGCCTCCACCAGGAGGTACTCGTGGACCGCGGTCAACTCAGGGGGCCGGCCAAGACCGAGGCCGCCTCCGCCACCCGCAGGCCCGTGCCCGGACCGGCCCAACTTCCCGCCGACATAGGTGACTTCGTCGGCCGGGACCGGGAACTGGACCAACTGGAGACCTTCCTCGGCTCGGACCGGGCCAGCACCGGCATGCGGGTGGTGGAGGTACACGGCCCGCCCGGCGTCGGCAAGAGCGCGTTCGCCGTGCGTGCCGCGCACCGGCTGCGCCCGCGCTTCCCCGACGGACAGCTCTTCATCGACCTGTCCGCCGTGGGCGAGGGCTCCCAGCAACTCGCCGACGTGCTGTCCGCCTGTCTCGGTGCGTGTGGCGTCCAGCGCGAGAAGCAGCCCACCGGACTCGACGAGCTCAGCCGGCTCTTCCGCACCTGGACCGCCGACCGCAGGGTGCTGGTCGTGGTCGACGACGTGCTCACCGCCTCCCAGATCCGTGCCGTGCTGCCGGGCGGATCCGGCTGCGCGGTGATCGCCACCAACCGCTACCGGGCGCACAGCCTCTCCATCGGACGCAAGATCGTGCTCAACGCCCTGTCGGGGGAGGAGTCCCTCCAGCTGTACGACCGGGTCGCCGGAGAGCGGTCCCGGCAGGAGGACCCCGCCGCCGTGCGCGAGCTGATGGGCCTGTGCGAGGGGCTGCCCCTGGCGATCCGGGCGGTGTCCGGCCGGCTCACCGCCCGGCCGGGCTGGTCGGCGGGGAGGCTGGCGGTGCGGCTGCGCGGCAACCACCGGACGCTGCTCGAACTCCCCGTCGGGACCCAGTCGTTGATGACCACGGTGGGTGCCAGCCATCGGCATCTTCCCGGCCCCTCCCGGGAGCTGCTGCATCTGCTGCTGCAGCGCGAGCGCCCCCGCTGGAGCCTCGACGAGGTGAAGGCACGGCTGTGCCCGGGTGCCGGTGACGCGGAGACACTGCTCGAGTACCTCGTCGACGTCCATCTCGTACGGGAACACCTGGCGCCGGGCGCCCAGCCCCTGTACTCCGTGCCCGGGCTCACCCGGCAGGCCCTGATCCTTCTGCTGCGGGGCGCACCGGCTTCCGACGTACCGAACGGCCGGACGGCCGCGGTCGGGCGCGGTGGTGCCCGCGTCACCCTGATGAAGGCCGGGGTCCACCGGTAGAGGCCCTCTCCGACGGCCCGCTGCGCGTTCTGCGCGGCGGGCCGTTGTTGTGCGCCGGGGGAGGGGGTGTCTGGGGGCGGTCGGGCGGCTGCGGGTGCGTGGGGGCTGGTCGCGCAGTTCCCCGCGCCCCTAGTGCGGGCTGCGCCCGCAGGGGTCGGTCGCTCCCACCGGCCCGCAGCCGGCCGACATCCGCAGTCGCCCCCACCCGCGGCCGCCGTCAGTGGATTTCCAGGCCGCTTCGAGAGTGCCTCGATCCCCGGCGACCAGGGTGAGGCCAGGACCGACAAGCCGGGAGGGCATCGTGCACCGCACGCTGATCGTGGCGAGGATGAACCTCGCCGACGCCGAGGGCGTCGCGCAGGTCTTCGCCGATTCGGACAGCACCGAACTGCCGCAGCTGGTGGGGGTGTCGAGGCGGACGCTCTTCGCGTTCCACAACCTGTACTTCCACCTGGTGGAGGCCGACCAGGACATCGCGCCGAACCTGTACAAGGCGCGCAGCCACCCGCTCTACGGGGAGATCAACACCCGGCTCGGCGAGTTCATCTCGCCCTACGACCCCGACTGGCGCGAGCCCAAGGACGCGATGGCCGTCCCGTTCTACTCCTGGACGTCCGAGCAGGGCCCGCAGATCTCCACCCCGCGGTCCGCGAACCTCGGCGGTGCCCGATGAGCGCCCCCGCCACCACCAGGGTCCGTGCGAACGAGGTCGCCGCCAACACCAAGCGCGGCGGCGACATCCGCGTCACCCTCAGCCCGAAGACCGTGGGCTGCACCTCGGGCTTCGGCGGGGTGCTGCGGCTGGCCCCCGGCCACCACGTCACCGAGCACTACCACCCGTACTCCGAGGAGTTCCTGCACATCGTCCGGGGCCGCCTGGAGATGACGCTTGACGGCGGCGCCCCGGTCGAACTGGGCCCCGGCGACTCGCTGTTGGTGCCCATCGGGGTGCGCCACCGCCTGGTGAACACCGGTTCCGTGCCGGCCGAGGCGGTCTTCCACCTCTCCCCGCTCGCGCCGCGCCCCGAGCTCGGCCACGTCGACACCGAGCAGCCGCTCGACGCGAGCGCGGGCAACCCCGATGTCGGAGCGGCCCGATGACGCCGGCCGACCGGCGCGCGGTGATCACCGGAGTGGGGGCCGTCGCTCCCGGCGGGCACGGCCGGGAGGCCTACTGGGACCTGCTCACCGCCGGCCGCACCGCCACCCGCCGCATCAGCCTGTTCGACCCGGCCGGGTTCCGCTCCCGGGTCGCCGCCGAGTGCGACTTCGATCCGCTCGCCTCCGGGCTCACCCCGCAGGAGGTCCGACGGATGGACCGGGCCGGCCAGTTCGCGGTCGTCGCCGCCCGCGAGGCCGTCGCGGACAGCGGCATCGAACTGCCGGGCGCCGACCCGGAACGGGTCGCGGTGAGCATCGGCAGCGCCGTCGGCTGCACCACGGGCCTGGAGGAGGAGTACGCGGTCCTCTCCGACGGCGGACGCGACTGGCTGGTCGACCACAGCTACGGCGTCCCGCACCTGTACGGCTACATGGTGCCCAGCACCCTCGCCGTCGAGGTGGCCCGGCAGGCCGGGGCCGAGGGGCCGGTGGCGCTGATCTCCACCGGCTGCACCTCGGGCCTGGACGCCATCGGGCACGCCGTCCAGCTCATCGAGGAGGGCACCGCCGACGTCGTGCTCGCCGGCGCCACCGACGCCCCGCTGTCGCCGATCACCGCCGCCTGCTTCGACGCCATCAAGGCCACCACCGCCAACAACGACGACCCCGAACACGCCTCCCGGCCCTTCGACGGGCGGCGCGACGGCTTCGTCCTCGGCGAGGGCTCCGCCGTCATGGTGATCGAGGAGCTGGAGTCCGCCAGGCGCCGCGGCGCCACCGTGTACGCCGAGATCCTCGGCTTCGCGGGCCGCAGCAACGCCTTCCACATGACCGGACTCAGGCCCGACGGCCGGGAGATGGCCGAGGCCATCCGGGTCGCCCTGGACCGGGCCCGGCTCGACCCCGGCGACATCGACTACATCAACGCGCACGGCTCGGGCACCAAGCAGAACGACCGGCACGAGACCGCCGCGTTCAAACGCAGCCTCGGGCAGCGCGCCCACGAGGTGCCGGTCAGCTCCATCAAGTCGATGATCGGGCACTCGCTGGGCGCCATCGGCTCCCTGGAGATCGCCGCCTGCGCCCTCGCCCTGCGCCACCAGGTCGTCCCACCGACCGCCAACCTCTCCACCCCCGACCCCGAGTGCGACCTCGACTACGTACCGGTGACGGCACGCGAGCACCGTATGGACCGGGTACTCAGCGTAGGCAGCGGCTTCGGTGGCTTCCAGACGGCGATGGTCCTCGGCCGGCCCTCGGAGCGGCGCGGGGAGGCGGCATGAGCGCCTCCGGCATACGCCCCGGCCGCCGCGGCCGGTCCGTGGTCACCGGGATCGGCGTGGTCGCGCCGACCGGGATCGGCGCCGCCCGGCACTGGGAGTCGGTGCTCGCGGGCAAGAGCGGCATCGGCCGGATCACCCGGTTCGACCCGACCGGCTACCCCGTCCGGGTCGCCGGAGAGGTCCCCGGCTTCCGGGCCGGTGAGCAGGTCCCCGGACGGCTCGTACCGCAGACCGACCGGTTCACGCACTTCGCGCTGGCCGCCGCCGAGGACGCCCTCACGGATGCCGCCGCCGATCCGGCGACCCTGCCGGAGTACGAGATGGCGGTGGTGACGGCCAGTTCCTCGGGCGGCACCGAGTTCGGTCAGCACGAGATGGAGAACCTCTACCAGCAGGGCTCCTCCTGGGTCGGTGCCTATCAGTCCATCGCCTGGTTCTACGCGGCCACCACCGGCCAGGTCTCCATCCGGCACGGCATGCGGGGCCCGTGCGGGGTCATCTGCGGAGAGCAGGCCGGCGGCCTGGACGCCCTCGGCCAGTCCCGCCGGCTGCTGGACACCGGCTCCCGCCTCGTCCTCAGCGGCGGCACCGACGCCTCGCTGTGCCCGTACGGCGTGGTGGCCCAGCTGTCCACCGGCCACCTGTCCGCCGAGGACGATCCCGCCCGCGCCTACCTGCCCTTCGACGCGGCCGCCTCCGGCTTCGTCCCGGGCGAGGGCGGCGCCATCCTCGTCGTCGAGAACGCGGAGTCCGCACGGGCCCGAGGAGTCCCGTCGTACGGCGAACTCCTCGGCTACGCGGCCGGCTTCGACCCCACGACGGACGGTACGGCCGCACGCCACACGGTGCTGGTGTCCGTGATCCGCCGCACGCTCGCCGACGCCGGGCTCACCCCCGACGCCGTCGACATGGTCTTCGCCGACGCCTCCGGAGTACCCGCCGAAGACCTCGCCGAGGCCCGCGCGATCACCGAGGTCTTCGGCCCCGGCGGAGTACCGGTGACGGCCCCGAAAACCCTCACCGGCCGCCTCTACGCAGGCGGCGCGGCCCTGGACGTGGCCACCGCATTGCTGGCCCTGAGCGCAGGCGTGATCCCCCACACCGCAGGCCTGGGCCGCCCGGCCCCCGGCTGCGAGATCGACCTGGTCCTGGACCGCCCCCGCCAGACAGACCCGCGGACGGCCCTGGTACTGGCCCGAGGCCACGGCGGCTTCACCTCCGCGTTGCTGGTCGGCGCGGGCGACCGCGACGCCCTCAAGAGGTAGCGACCCCCAACCCACGAAAGGCGGCTCCCCATGGCGGAGTTCACCCTCGACGACCTGCGGCGCATCCTCCGCGCCGGCGCCGGCGTCGACGAGCAGACCGACCTCGACGGCGAACATTTCGCCGACACCGCGTTCGCCGACCTCGGCTACGACTCCCTCGCTCTGCTGGAACTCGTCAACCGCGTCGAGCGCGAGTACGGCATCGGGATCCCCGACGGCGACCTCGCGCACACCCAGAGCCCGCGCGAGGTCCTCGCCTACGTCCACGCCAAGCTCAGGGAGGCCCGCGTCTGATGGCCGGACACACCGACAACGCGATCGTCGTCGAGGCACCGATGGACCTGGTGTGGACGATGACCAACGACGTGGCTTCCTGGCCGCGCCTGTTCAGCGAGTACGCCTCCGCCGAGATCCTCGGCCGGGACGGCGACACCGTCACCTTCCGCCTCGCCCTGCACCCCGACGAGACCGGCACGGTCTGGAGCTGGGTCTCCGAACGCACCCCCGACCCGGTCACCCGCACGGTGACCGCCCGCCGGGTCGAGACCGGCCCCTTCGCGTACATGAACATCCGCTGGGAGTACGAGGAGGCACCCGGCGGCGGCGTACGGATGCGCTGGCTCCAGGACTTCGCGATGAAGCCCGGCGCCCCCCTCGACGACGCCGGGATGACCGCCCGCCTCAACCGCAACACCGCCGTCCAGCTGCGGCTGATCAAGGCCAAGGTGGAGACCGCGGCCCGGGCCGGCCGCCAACTGGAGGGCAAGCGGCTCCTGGTGACGGGCGGCAGCCGCGGCATCGGCCGGGGCATCGTGCTTGCCGCGGCCCGCGCCGGCGCGGACGTCGTCACCTGCTATCGCACCCCCGGCGAGGCCGTCGCCACCCTGGAGGAGGAACTCGCCGGCACCCCGGGCAAGCACCAGGTGCTGCGCGCCGACGTCGCGGACGAGGCCGACGTGGACCGGCTGGCCGCCGCGTGCGAGGCGAGCCTCGGCGGGCTGGACGCCGTGGTGAACAACGCGGGAACCTTCCGCCCGCAGCCGTACGACGAACTCGGCCCCGCCGAGTGGGCCGCCACCCTGCAGGGCAACCTCACCGCCACCCACCTGGTCACCCGGCGCACCCTGCCGCTGCTCGGCGCCGGCTCCTCGGTCGTCAACATCGGTTCCACGGTCGCCTTCATCGGCATGGCCGGCGGCGTCCACTACACCGCCGTGAAGTCCGCGCTCGTCGGCATGACCCGCTCGCTGGCCCGGGAACTCGGGCCGCGCGGGATCCGCGTCAACACGGTCTCTCCCGGCCGGATCGACACCGAGGCGCTCGACGAACTGCCCGTCGAGGAAGCCGAACGGCAGCGCGCCGCCTTCGCCTCCTTCAGCGCGCTCGGCCGGCTCGGGACCGTCGACGACGTGGCCCGGGCCGTGCTCTTCCTCGTCAGCGACCACGCCACGTACGTCACCGGTCAGAACATCCACGTCGACGGCTGTGTGTGAGCCGCGGCCCAGCCCTGGAGGTACCCCCAGTGGAACTCGCACTGCACGGCAAGAAACTGATCGTCACTGGCGGCACCCGGGGCATCGGGCGGGGCATCGTCCTCGCCGCGGCCCGCGCCGGCGCCGACGTCCTCACCTGCTACCGGCAGGAGAGCGAGGCCGTCGACAGCCTGACCGCCGCCCTCAAGGAGACCGCGGGCGACCACCACGTACTGCGCGCGGACGTCGGCGACACCGCCGAGGTCGACCGGCTTGTCGGCGAGGCCAAGGACCGCTTCGGGCGGCTCGACGGCATCGTCAACAACGCGGGCGTGATCAGTCACATCCCGTTCGCGGAGCTGCCCGCCGAGGAGTGGTCGCGGATCCTCGACACCAACCTCACGGCCGCCTACCGGATCATCCAGCAGGCGCTTCCGCTGCTCGGCGCCGGCTCCTCGGTCGTCAACATCGGCTCGCGCGGCGCCGCGGCGGGCATCCCGCTGCGCGCCCACTACACCGCCGCCAAGGCCGCCATGATCGGGCTGACCCGCTCGCTCGCGAAGGAACTCGGCCCGCAGGGCATCCGCGTCAACGTGGTCGCCCCCGGCGTCATCGAGACCGAGGCCTTCGCCACCATGCCCGCCGACCGGGCCGACGGAATGCGGGCCACCTACTCCCGCAAGACCGCGCTCGCCCGCCTCGGCACCGTCGAGGAGCTGGCCGGCCCGGTGCTGTTCCTGCTGAGCGACGCCGCCGCGTACATCACCGGTGAGACCCTGAACGTCGACGGGGGGATCTGACATGCCCGGGCCCTCCGAGCAGGTGTTCCGGGTCATGCTGCGGATGCAGATCAAGCCGGAGATGGGACACGAGTTCGAGAAGGTGTGGCTGGAGGTCGGCGACTCGGTCACCGCGCACCCCGCCAACCTCGGCCAGTGGCTCTCCCGCAGCGCCGACGAGAACGGCGTCTACTACATCGTCAGCGACTGGGTGGACGAGCCGCGCTTCCGCGAGTTCGAGACGAGCGACCGGCATCTGGAACACCGCCAGAAGCTGCACCCGTACCGCAGCGGCGGCTCCATGACGACGATGCACGTCGTCGCCGCCCTCCCCGGCGCCGCCTCGTGACGTCGGAAGCGGCCTCCGGTGCCGTGGAGGTGGTGCTCTACCACCTGAGCGACGACCCGGACCCGGTGCTGGACGCGTACCACGAGGCCAGCCGCCGGATGGCGGGCACCGTCGGGCTGCTCGGCAACAAGCTGCTGCACACCCTCGGCGAGCCGAGCGGCTACGTCGTGGTCAGCCGATGGTCCGGCTGGGAGGCGTTCACCGCCTGGGAGAAGGGCGCCGCCCACAAGGAACAGACCGCCCCGCTACGGCAGTTCCGCGACACCGGCCGGGACCGGCCCTTCGAGATCTACCGGGAGCTCGCCCACTACCCGGCCGAGCCGGCCCACGTCACGGAAGGAGCCTGACCATGGCCCGCACGGACACCCCGCCGGCCGACCTGTTCACCCCCGCCTTCCACCAGGACCCGCACCAAGCACTGGCCGAACTGCGCCGGACCGCCCCCGCCGTACCCGTGATGACACCCAACGGCCTGCACACCTGGCTGGTCACCGGGTACGAGCACGCCCGGGAGCTGCTCGCCGACCCCCGGCTGAGCAAGGACATGCGGGTCGGCAAGGACCTCATCCCGCACAACTTCGCCGACCCCGACAAACAGCGGGAGTTCCTCGCGGAGTCGGGGGAGCGCAGTCAGTTCCCGCACGTCCTCAGCGTGCACATGCTCGACAGTGACCCGCCGGACCACACCAGGCTGCGCCGGCTCGTCGGCCGGGCCTTCACCGCACGCCGGGTCGAGTCCCTGCGGCCCCGCATCACCGAACTCACCGACGAACTGCTGGAGGCCATGGCCCGGCACGCCGAGGTGGACCTGATGGAGGCACTGGCCTTCCCGGTGCCGTTCACGGTCATCTGCTGGCTGCTCGGGGTGCCCCCGGACGACCGGGCAGCCTTCCGCCGCTGGTCCAACCTGCTGGTCTCCGGCGCGGGCACCGAGGAGGTGCGCGAGGCCAGCGCGTCGATGATCGCCTACCTGAAGGCGCTGATCGAGACCAAGCGGGCCGCACCGGCCGACGACATGCTCACCGACCTCGTGCACGCCCGGGACGCCGACGACCAGCTGTCGTCCGACGAGCTGATCTCCATGGCGTTCCTGCTACTGGTGGCCGGCCACGAGACCACGGTCAACCTCATCGGCAACGGCACCCTCGCCCTGCTCACCCATCCCGGGGTGCGCGAGCAGCTCGCCGCGGACGCCTCCCTGTGGCCCGCGGCCGTGGAGGAGTTCCTCCGCCACGACGGCCCGGTCACCAATGCCACCTGGCGGTTCACCACCGAACCCGTCGAGGTCGGTGACGTGGTCATCCCCGAGGGCGAGTTCGTGACCATCTCGCTCGGCGCCGCGGGCCGGGACCCGGCCCGCTACCCCGACCCGGACCGCCTGGACGTCACCCGGTCCCACAGCGCCTCGGTCGCCTTCGGCCACGGCATCCACCACTGCCTGGGCGCTCCGCTGGCCCGGCTCGAAGGGCAGATCGTCATCAGCCGCCTCTTCGCGCGCTTCCCCGCCCTGCGGCCGGCCGTGGACGTGGCCGAACTGCGCTGGCGCAGCAGCCTGATGATGCGCGGCCTGGAGGAACTCCCGGTGTTCACGGCGTAACAGCCCACCCGCCCCCCACCTACCGGCTACTTGCTCCTGGAGGAGACACCCGTGGAACAGCAGGACACCGAGCGCCCCGCCTGGGCGCCCCCGGAGGTCGACATCGACACCCCGAGCATCGCCCGGGTCTACGACTTCTGGATCGGCGGCGCCCACAACTTCCCGGCGGACCGGGAACTCGCCCGCAAGGTCGCCGCCGGCAACCCGGACCTCCCCGCCACGCTCCGCGCCAACCGCGCCTTCCTGCGCCGCGCCGTGCGGGAGCTGTCGGCGCTCGGCATCCGGCAGTTCCTGGACATCGGCTCCGGCATCCCGGCCGAGGGCAACGTGCACGACGTGGCCCTCGCCGCCCACCCGGACAGCAAGGTCGTCTACGTCGACATCGACCCGGTGGCCGTCGCGCACGGCCGGGCCCTGCTGGCCGACGAGCCCCGGGCAGCCGTCTTCCAGGGCGACCTGTACAAGTCCCGGGAGATCCTGGACGCGCCCGAAACCCGCCGATTGCTCGACTTCGGACAGCCGGTCGCGCTGATCCTCGCCGCCGTACTGCACTTCGTCCCGGACTCGGACGACCCACTCGCTCTGGTCGGCCAGTACACCGAGGGGCTCGCGCCCGGCAGCGCCCTGGTGATCTCGCACGCCGGCGCGGAGGAGGTGCCGCGGGCCGCACCGGAGGCCGCCGAGCAGTACCGGGGCGCGGTGAGCCGGGTCATCTGGCGCGACAACCGTGAACTCGCCGCCCTCTTCGGGGACTTCGAGCTCCTGGAGCCCGGCGTGGTCCGGGCCCCGCTGTGGCACCCCGACCCGACGGACACCCCCGACCCGAGCCTCCCGATGCTGGCCGGAGCGGCCCTCAAACCGGCCCGGTGACGTCCGGTGGACACCTCCCTCACCACGCCGGCCGCCCCCGCCTCGGCGGCAGGGGCGGCGGGCGGTCGCAGACCCGGCTTCGGCACCCTGCTCGCCGTCGACCTCTGGGAGCGGTTCAGCTTCTTCGGTATGGCGGCGATCCTGGTGCTGTACCTGACCGCCTCCGAGGCCCGTGGGGGCATGGGGATGGCCCCGCAGACGGCCACCGCGGTCTTCGCTGCGTACATGTCGCTGAGCTTCATGGCGGGGCTCCCCGGCGGCTGGCTCGCCGACCGGGTGCTGGGCGCCCGCCGGGCGGTCCTGTTCGGCGGGGTCCTCATCACCTGCGGCCACGCGGTCCTCGCGGTCCCGGTGACCGGCACGCTCTGTGCGGGGCTGCTGCTGGTCGTCGCGGGCACCGGCCTGCTCAAGCCGGCCATGGCGGCGATGGTCGCGGGGGTCAGCGGGGACGGGGAGGGCCGCCGTGAGGCCGCCTTCTCGCTCTTCTATCTGTGCATCCAGGTCAGCGCGCTCGTCGCCCCCGTCGTCACCGGCCTGCTGGCGGAGCGCGTCGCCTGGCACCTGGGCTTCGCCGCGGCCGCGTTCGGCATGACGGCGGGCCTGTTCCAGTTCGCCCTCGGTCGACGCCGGTACGGGGACGTGGGTGCTCGGCCCTCCCGTCCGGTGCCGCGCACCGAGGCCGCGGCGATGCTCAGGCGTGCCACGGGCGCCGTGGCGGTGGTGGCCGCGCTGCTGGTCGTACCGGCGTCCCTCGGACTGCTGCCGCTGCCCGCGGTGCTCGCCGTCCTCGGCCTGACCACGGTCACCCTCCCGTTCCGGTACCTGCGCGCACTGCGCCGCGCGGCCCCGCCCGGGGAGGGGAACCGGCGCCGACTGGCCGGGTTCACCGCGCTGATGGCGGCCTCGGCCGCCTTCTGGATGATCTTCGCGCAGAGCGGCTCGGTGCTCAGCCTGTTCGCGGAGCGCCACACCGACAGGGACGTGCTCGGCTTCGAGGTCCCCGCCAGCTGGTTCCAGTCCGTGCACCCGCTCTTCGTCCTGCTGGCCGCCCCGTTCGTCGCTCGCCTCTGGCGGCGTGCGGGGCCGGGTGCCGACGTGCCCGTCAAGTTCGCGGGGGCGCTGATCGCGGCCGGGCTGAGCTTCGTACTGATGGCGGTCGCGACCCGGCTCGCCGAGCACGGCCCGGTCGGCCCGTACTGGCTGCTGCTGGTCTACCTGCTCTACTCCTGCGGCGAGATCGCGCTCGCCCCGGCCGGCCTGGCGCTGGCCGCCGCGGTCGCACCGCCCGGCAGCACCAGCCGACTGCTCGCCGTGAACGGCCTGTTCGGCGCGGTGGGTGTGGTGGTGGGCGGCCAGCTGTTCCGGCTGACCGCGGTCATGCCCCTGGCCTGGTACTTCCTGCTGCTGGGGGTTTTCGTCCTCGCCGTCGGCACGGCGGTCGCGCTCGGTACTCCGCGGCTGCGCCGAATGCTCGGCGCAATGCGGTGAGGTGCCCCCAACGGGATTCGAACCCGTGCTACCGCCTTGAAAGGGCGGCGTCCTAGGCCACTAGACGATGAGGGCCGACACGGCGCGACTGTACTACGGCGTTCGGGCCGGGACCAAACCGAATAGACGCAGTCCACGCTGCCCAGGGGGTGCCTAGGGGGCGGACCCGCTCGGGCTCGGGGTCCGGGTGGCTCCGGGCAGGTTCTCCTTCGGTAGATGGCGGCTCACCTCCGCCGTCGTCAGGCCCAGGCCGCCCAGTTTGATCTCGTCCCAGGCCTGGAGGCGGCGGGTGTCGCGGTCGACGTAGAGGATCGACGCCTCGATCGGGTCGGGGTACTTGCCCTCCACCGCGCGCAGGCCGCTGCCGCCCGTCGAGCCCTCGATACGGAGGCGGGTGCCGTGCTTCATGACCTCGGTGCCCTCGTGGTGGAGATGGCCGGCCAGGACGAGCGGGACCTCGCCGTCGGTCTGGCGGGCCGCCGACGGTTCGTGGACCAGGGCGATGTCGACCGGGGTGCCGGCGGCCTGCTGGTCGCGGAGGGCGGAGGCGAGTTGGTCGCCGGCGAGTTCCTCCGCGTTGTCGGCGCCGGGGGCGGTCGAGCGGTCCGGGGTGAACTGGGGGTCGCCGATGCCCGCGAAGCGCACGCCCGCGACCGTCTCCGCCCGGCCCTCGTCCAGGACGTGCACGTTCTTCATCCGCTCCAGATAGCGCTGGGTGGCGAGGGAGTCGTGGTTGCCCCTGACCCAGACGTAGGGGACGCCCAGGTCGGCGATCGGGTCGAGGAAGCCGTTCTCGGCCGTCGTGCCGTGGTCCATGGTGTCGCCGGTGTCGACGATCACGTTCACCTTGTACTGCTCCACCAGCGAGGCGATGATCTTCCAGCTCGCGGGGTTCAGATGGATGTCCGAGACGTGCAGGACGCGGATCGTGGCCGGGTCCGGCTGGTAGGCGGGGAGCGTCGACGTGACGTCGTAGAGCTTGGTCACGTTCGTCACCAGGCGGGCCAACTCCTGCTGGTAGACGTCGAATTCGGTCACGATGTTGCGCGCGTTGCCGACCAGGGACGGGGCCGAGGAGAGCAGGCCGGAGAACTTCGGTTCGAGGATCGACTTCGGGTTCCAGGTCGCGTACGCCGTCGCTCCGGACGCGGCGAGGAGCGTGAGGGCCAGGCCGCCGGCCGCGAGGGCTCGGCGGGGTCGGCGGTAGACCGCCAGGCCGAGGGTCGTGGCGCCCAGGACCACGGCCGTGCAGGACCGTACGGCCAGGTCGAGGGTGCCGTGTTCGACGTCCCGGGCGACCTCGTCCTGGAGGCCGGCGATGCGCTCGGGGTGGTCGACGAGGGCCTGGGAGCGTTCCGGGTCGAGTTGGTCGACGTTGACGTCCAGGCGGACCGGGGCGTGGTGGCTGTCGAGGGACAGGGCGCCGAGCGGGGACACGTTGATCTTCGTGCCGCCGGTGAGGGACGGGCGCAGGGTCATGGTCGTGTCCATGGGGCCGACCTGGGTCCGTACGTTGCCCACGATCAGCAGGCCGAGCCAGGCCCCGACGATGACGACCATGACGAGGCCGAGGGCGCGGGGCCAGGGGTGGGGCTGGGGGACGAGTTCGACGGTGGGGCGGGGGCGGCGGGCGCGGTACTGGCGGAGCAGGGCGTGCTGGGTTCGGCGGAGGCGGTTCAGGGCTGCGACGGGGACGCGGGCCATTGGTCCCGTATGCCCTGGGGTGGGGGCGGATATGCGGGACCGTCCGGGGGAGTGGCTCGCGGGAGTGGGTTCAGCCCCAACCCAGTTCGTGCAGGCGCTCGTCCTCGATGCCGAAGTGGTGGGCGACTTCGTGGACGACGGTGACGGCGACCTCGTGGACGACGTCCTCCGTGGTCGCGCAGTAGCGCAGGGTCGGGCCCATGTAGATCGAGATCCGGTCGGGCAGGACGCCGGCGTACCACTCGCCGCGCTCCGTGAGCGGGGTGCCCTCGTAGAGGCCGAGCAGCTCGGGGTCGGCGGGGTCGGGTTCGTCCTCGACGAACACGGCCACGTTGTCCATGACCCGCGTCAGCTCCGGCGGGATCCGGTCCAGGGCCTCGCTCACCAGCTCTTCGAATGCCTCGCGTGTCATTTCCAGCACAGGTCCATTGTCCGGGACGAACGCCGGTTCGGGCGGCCGTAGCGCATGTGGGTCGTGAAGGCCGTGCTCGGAGGCGGCGGTGCGGCGGGCTGCGGCTTGTCCGGTATGCGTCCGAAGTCGGTTTCGGGGAGGGGTAGTTGGGGAGCGCGGTGGATGTCGTAGCGGCGATTCCCGGCCGGTGACGGGTCGGGAACGGGTCTACTCCGGCCAGGAAGTGGGGGTCGGGCGGTGCGGCGCGTGTCTTCCGGTGGGCGGCGGGAGTTGAGAGGGGGACTCCCTTTTTCCGCCCTCGGAGGTGGCCCCGTGCGCCCCATGTACGTACCCGTCCGTCTGGCCGCCGCGGTCGCCGTCGTCGCCGCTGCCGCCGGCTGTATGAGCGTGGGCGACGACGCGGGCGGCGGTGCCAAGCCCTCGCACTCCGCCGGGCGGCCCGCCGGTGAGGCGCCGGACGGTGGTTCGGGGGTGCCGGGGGGCGGGATCGGGTTCGGCGGTTCGGCGGGGGACGGGAAGCACGGGCACGGGAAGCCGAAGCCGGGGGAGTCCGCCTCGGGTTCGGCCTCGCCGAGCGCGCCCGGCGGTGCGGCGAGTCCTACGGCCACCAAGGCGCCCAGACCCGGCACGAGCCCGAATCCCGGCGGGCCGACCACGGCCGCGCCGCAGCCGACCCCGACGCGGACCACCCCGTCCCCCGACCCGACGCCGCCGCCCCCGCCGCCGTCCTCCAGCCCGCCCCCCGCCGAACCCTCGTCGTCGGCCCACGAGGACCCCGTACCGCAGCTGGTGAACCGTGAACCGGCGCCGGCGGCCGGGTCACCGGCGTAGGGGCGGTTGTGACGCACGTCAATCGAGGGCGGTTTGCGTTGGGGGGTGGTAGGTGCGTAAGGTGGTAGATCGTTTGATCCCATTGCCCGGCGCCACTGTAGAGCGCGCCGTGTGGCGCGTACTCTCCCTTGCCGTGGCGGACCGCATTGAGGCGGTCGATAGCGAATCACGGAGTTGACGGGCGCGTGCCGACGGATACTCCGGAAGGTTTCGCATTCGCATGTCCATTTCCAGTACTGATCACATCGTCATGCCCGAGAACGAGAACGAGGGCGACGAGACGGCCGTAGAGGCCACCACCGAAGCGGCCCCCGAGGTCACCTTCGCGTCCCTCGGTCTCCCCGAGGGCATCGTGCGCAAGCTCGCGCAGAACGGTGTGACAGCCCCCTTCCCGATCCAGGCGGCGACCATCCCGGACGCCCTGGCCGGCAAGGACATCCTCGGCCGTGGCCGCACCGGCTCCGGCAAGACCCTCTCGTTCGGTCTGCCGCTGCTCGCGACGCTGTCCGGCGGCCGCACCGAGAAGAAGCGCCCGCGCGGCATCATCCTCACCCCGACCCGCGAGCTCGCGATGCAGGTGGCGGACGCCCTCCAGCCCTACGGCGACGTCCTCGGCCTGAAGATGAAGGTCGTCTGCGGCGGCACGTCGATGGGCAACCAGATCTACGCCCTGGAGCGCGGCGTCGACGTCCTCGTCGCCACCCCGGGCCGCCTCCGCGACATCATCAACCGCGGCGCCTGCTCCCTCGAGGACGTGCGCATCGCCGTCCTCGACGAGGCCGACCAAATGTCCGACCTGGGCTTCCTGCCCGAGGTCACCGAGCTGCTCGACCAGATCCCGGCCGGCGGCCAGCGCATGCTGTTCTCCGCGACCATGGAGAACGAGATCTCCACGCTGGTCAAGCGCTACCTCAAGGACCAGGTCACGCACGAGGTCGACAGTGCGCAGGGCAACGTCACGACGATGTCCCACCACATCCTCATCGTGAAGCCCAAGGACAAGGCGCCGGTCACCGCCGCGATCGCCTCCCGCAAGGGCCGCACGATCATCTTCGTCCGCACCCAGCTGGGCGCCGACCGCATCGCCGAGCAGCTGCGCGAGTCCGGCGTGAAGGCCGACGCGCTGCACGGCGGCATGACGCAGGGCGCCCGTACGCGGACGCTGGCGGACTTCAAGGAGGGCTACGTCAACGCGCTCGTCGCGACCGACGTGGCCGCCCGCGGCATCCACGTCGACGGCATCGACCTGGTCCTGAACGTGGACCCGGCCGGCGACCACAAGGACTACCTGCACCGCGCCGGCCGCACCGCTCGCGCGGGCCGCACCGGCACCGTCGTATCCCTGTCCCTCCCGCACCAGCGGCGCCAGATCTTCCGGCTGATGGAGGACGCGGGCGTCGACGCCGGGCGTCACATCATCAACACCGGTACGGCTTTCGAGCCCGAGGTCGCCGAGATCACCGGCGCCCGTTCGATGACCGAGGTCCAGGCCCAGTCGGCGGGCGACGCCGCGCAGCAGGCCGAGCGCGAGGTGACCCAGCTCACCAAGGAGCTGGAGCGCGCCACGCGCCGTGCCGCCGAGCTCCGCGAGGAGTCCGACCGCCTGATCGCCCGTGCCGCGCGCGAGCGGGGCGACGACCCGGAGACGGCGGTGGCCGAGGCCGCCGCTGTCGTCGAGGCCGCGGCCGCCGAGCAGTCGGCCGCCGCCGAGGCGCCGGTGCGCGAGGAGTCCTCCTACGACCGTCCGCGTCAGCAGCGTGACGACCGCGGCAACTACGAGCGCCGTGACCGTCGTGACGACCGCGGTGGCAACGACCGCGGCGGTGACCGTGGCGGCCGTTCCTTCGAGCGTCGCGATGACCGTCCGTCCGGTGGCTTCCGTGGTGGCAACGACCGTGGTGGCCGCTCTTTCGACCGCGACCGTCGTGACGACCGCCCCTCCGGTGGCTTCCGCCGCGACGACCGCGGTGGCAACGACCGTCCGTCCTCGGGTGGCTTCCGTCGCGACGACCGTCCCTCGGGCGGCTTCAACAACGACCGTCGTGACGACCGTGGCGGCGACCGCGGTGGCCGTTCTTTCGACCGGCGTGACGAGCGCCCCTCGGGTGGCTTCCGCCGGGACGACCGCGGCGGCAGCAACGACCGCGGCGGCGACCGTGGCGGCCGTTCTTTCGAGCGTCGTGACGACCGTCCGTCCGGTGGCTTCCGCCGCGACGACCGTGGCACCGGCAACGACCGTCCCGCGTCGTCGGGCGGCTTCCGCCGCGACGACCGTCCCTCGACCACCGGTCACCGGGGCAGCGACCGCCCGTTCAACCGTGACCGCCAGGGCGACCGCCCCGGCTTCCGCGCCGGCGGCCACGACCGTCCGGGCCACCGCGGCACGACCGGCACGGGCACCGGCACCGGCACGTTCGGCCGTCGCGACGACAAGCCCCGCTGGAAGCGCAACGGCTGAGGTCAGCTGACCTGACGTAGCTCTGAAGTAGTGAAGTGGCCCCTGCCCGGGTTCGGGTGGGGGCCACTTTCCTGTGCGGGGTGCGGGAGTTGGGGTGCGGGAGTTGTCGTACGCGGGGACGCTTTTTGGCCACATCGAGTCCTTATCGATTCCTTAAGTGGCGCATGTCACGTGCCCGGCGAGGGAATCGCTGGGGGCATGACAGATGACGCCATAGCGAGTGGGCTGTCAAAGGGAGATCCCCCCGGTCTCTCCGACGAAGAACGGCTTGCCCAACTCGGCTACACGCAGGTTCTCGCCCGCCGCATGTCGGCGTTCTCCAACTACGCGGTCTCCTTCACGATCATCTCGGTCCTGTCCGGCTGCCTGACCCTCTACCTGTTCGGCATGAACACGGGCGGCCCGGCCGTGATCACCTGGGGCTGGGTGGCCGTAGGCCTGATGACACTGTTCGTCGGCCTGTCGATGGCCGAGATCTGTTCGGCCTACCCGACCTCGGCGGGCCTGTACTTCTGGGCCCACCGCCTGGCGCCCCCGCGCACGGCGGCGGCCTGGGCCTGGTTCACGGGCTGGTTCAACGTCCTCGGCCAGGTCGCGGTGACCGCGGGCATCGACTTCGGCGCGGCGTCGTTCCTGGGCGCGTACCTGAACCTCCAGTTCGACTTCGAGGTGACGCCCGGCCGCACCGTCCTCCTCTTCGCCGCGATCCTGATCCTCCACGGCCTGCTGAACACCTTCGGCGTGAAGATCGTCGCCCTCCTCAACAACGTCAGCGTGTGGTGGCACGTGCTCGGCGTCGGCGTGATCGTCGGCGCCCTGGCCTTCGTCCCCGACCACCACCAGTCGACGACCTTCGTCTTCACGAAGTTCGTGAACAACACGGGCTGGGGCAGCGGGGTGTACGTGGTCCTGCTGGGCCTCCTGATGGCGCAGTACACCTTCACCGGCTACGACGCCTCGGCCCACATGACGGAGGAGACCCACGACGCGTCGACGGCGGGCCCGAAGGGCATCGTCCGCTCCATCTGGACGTCCTGGATAGCCGGCTTCGTCCTCCTCCTGGGCTTCACGTACGCGATCCAGTCGTACAACGGGGAGCTGAATTCATCGACGGGCGCACCCCCGGCCCAGATCTTGCTGGACGCACTCGGCGCGACGGCGGGCAAGCTCCTACTACTGGTGGTGATCGGCGCGCAGCTCTTCTGCGGAATGGCGTCGGTGACGGCCAACAGCCGCATGATCTACGCCTTTTCACGCGACGGCGCGCTCCCGTTCTCGAGCGTGTGGCACACGGTGAGCCCGCGCACGCGGACGCCGGTGGCGGCGGTGTGGCTGGCGGCGGGGGGCGCGTTGGTGCTCGGTCTCCCCTACCTGATCAATTACACGGCGTACGCCGCGGTGACGTCGGTGGCGGTGATCGGCCTGTACATCGCCTACGTCATTCCGACCCTCCTACGGCTGGGCAAGGGGGACGACTTCCAGCGCGGGCCGTGGCATCTGGGCCGGTGGTCGCGGCCGATCGGGATGGTGTCGGTGGTGTGGGTGATCGTGATCACGGTGCTGTTCATGCTGCCGCAGGTCTCGCCGGTCACCTGGGAGACCTTCAACTACGCGCCGATCGCGGTACTGGTCGTCCTGGGCTTCGCGGCGACCTGGTGGTTCGCCTCGGCCCGGGAGTGGTTCCTGAACCCGGAACACGCCCGCACGAAGGCACGGGAGGCTGCGCGGGCGGGGGCGCCTGAACCGGTTGATCCGTAATACTCCGGATCACACCGCATATACCGGATCACTTCACAGCATTCCGGATCACTCCGGACCAGTCGGTCGCCTGTTCCACCGTCCGGCGCGGCCGTGTCCCCGATACCCGATCGGAGACACGGCCACCTCCCGCTATGCTCGGGGAGGCAACATCGCGGGGACCCTTAGCTCAATTGGCAGAGCAGTGGACTTTTAATCCATTGGTTGTGGGTTCGAGTCCCACAGGGTCTACTGACGCGGGGGAGGGGAAACCCCTTCTGACCTGCGGTGCAGCGCCTGAGTCGACTTCGGTCGGGTCGGGCGCTGTGGCGTTTTCGGGGTTCTGCGTGAGCGATGCGTGAGCGGATGTGCCCATGACGGCTGTCTGCCTGGCGAGCGCGGTGCCGAGGACCGAGGTGGCGGGAGGACGTCATCCCAAATTTGCCCCCATGGCCCGCGCTACCCTCGCGCCATGACGTCACGACCCCCCTTCCATCCGGACGACGGTCGCCCTCGCTATGTCGGGCCAGCCACGGTCGTCTTCCCTGATGGCAGGGAGGTCTCTGTCATTGCGTCGCTCGTACTGCGTCTGGACCCCTCGACGGTGGAGAACTTCAGCTACGACCGGCACAGCACCTGGGCAGGGAGCGTCACCCTCGTGCGCGACGAAGAGGGTGTCGACCTGTTCGATGCGGCGCCTGGAATCCTTCGCATGCCCGACGGCCGCGAGAGCGAGTTCATGGCCACCGGAGGCAGTGCCGGTGAGAGCGGCTGCTCGGGGCTGGGGCCTGCTCCATTCCATTCAGCCTGACTACACAGGTCGCCGCACACGGAGGACCGTCGGCCGCAGGCAAGAGACAGTTGCGGTGCATGTGAGCGGGCCTTGATCGTCTTTAGCCCTCAGGGAATCGCAAACTGCTGGGATATGTCGGCGACTCCGGGCTTACGCGTAAACGAGATGGCTCCTGGGGCCGCGTGGACTACCGTGTGGTTATGAGTCGTTGTACAGCCCCACGCCGGGGGCATCGGACCGCCAGCGGACGTGCGGCGTGCCCCGCGTGCGGCGGTGGAGGCTACGGGTACTCACCGTCCCGGTCCTACTACCCGCAGCCGGCTTACACGTCGCGGAGCAGTGGCGGGGGCGGCGCGACCAGTGGGGGCAGCTCCAGTAGCGGCAGAACGCGAGCGCCTTGGTCACCGAGCACCTCCTCCGTGACTTACACGCCTGCTGAGGTGAAGGACCTGGCTCCTGTTCGCGACGCTGCCGTGTTGCGCGCGCGTCAACAGCCAGACCTTCGCGATGTCTTCCTCTGCCACGCATGGGATGACCGGCGCGGTGCTGCCAAGGAGTTGTGCGATCTGCTGGAAGCAGAGGGCGTGTCGGTCTGGTTCAGCGAGAAGGACATTCTGCTCGGCCAACCGTTCATGCGGGAAATCGACAGAGGTCTGGCGAAGTCGCGTACGGGTCTCGTTCTGGTCACCCCTGAGCTACTGAAGCGCGTCGACCGACGGGGCGTCTCTGACATTGAGCTCTCGGAGCTCCTTGCACGTAACCTGCTGCTCCCTGTCGTGCACAAGACGACCTACGACGAACTTCGGAAGGTTAGCCCCTTGCTTGCCTCTCGAAACGGGTTGGACACGGCGGATGATTCGATGGCAGAAATTGCCGCCAAGATCGCCGAGCTGGTCGCCGTTGAGGACGATCTGAACGCGTTGCCCACACCGGCGAACTAGGCGTCCAGCGGCATGCCTTGGGAAGACATCGCCACCTTTGCCACTGCTGCGCTCGGCGCGATCGCGACAGTCGGCGCCTGGCTGGCCGCCCGCCGGTCTGCGGCCACGGCGGAGACGCTGACCCGCATCGAACGGGATCGGCGGCACGAAGAGCGGCGGCCGAAGCTGGAATTGAGCATGGAAAACCGGTCCCAGGACCACTCCATGCTCAACGTGCACCTGGCCGGCCCCGACGAGTTGGGGGTGGTCGAGTTCGTGAGCATTGGTGTCGATGATGACGACAAGAATCGCAGCAATCTGACACCTGGCAGAGTGACCGCGGAGGACATCTCGAACCACGTCTGGGGGCCGTTCAGGTTTACGCCCCGCGTGAACGAAGCCGACGAGCACGGTCGTACCCTCGGCTCGTTCGCCCTGCGCGTGGGTCGGGGCCACCCGTTCCAGATGGAGCGGACCAGGCCAGGCCGCTGGATGGAGGGTAAGACGATGGAAACCTGGCAGGACGAGTACCGCGGTCACCCCATTCGACTGGTCATTACCTGTCGTGTCGGGGACGAGGAGTGGGTACTTGCCCGGCGACTCCCCAACGAGCCCTACTAATAGCTGAACCGGACCGCAATCAAATCCACCGACGGGCGGGTGGCCTGTGGCCGGCGTAGTCGCCGAGGCAACCGCGGTCAGAACCCACTAGCGCCATCAGTCACTCTGTGGCAGACGAATCGGTGGTTGCCGGACGTGACCGGGGGACCAGCTTCGCTGCCTTCTCGGCGATTTCGCGGTCCAGCTCGGGCAGCAAGCTCGTGTACGTGTCCGAGGTCAGCGTGATGGTGGAGTGCCGCAGCGTCTCCTTCACCGTGTGGATGTCGCCACCGCCTCCGTGCGTGAGCGTCGCGGTGACGTGGCGTAGGTCCCGCAGGGTGATGGGCGGCAGGTCGGTCGTGGCGAGGATGCGGCGGAAGGTCTCGGAGACCGTGCCGGGGTGGAGCCACGAGCCGTCTTCCTTCGTGAAGACCTTGCCTGTGTCCTGCCAGGCGTCGCCCCACTGCGCGCGCTCCTTCTCCTGGCGGGCTTTGTGGTCGCGCAGTTCGGAGATGGTCGTGCTGTCGAGCGCGATCGTGTTCGCGCTGCCGTCCGTCTTGGGCTCGGACTCGTAGGGGTCCCAGCCGTCCACCACGATCTCCTTGGCGGGCGTGATGAGGCCGGCGGCGAGGTCGATCTCGTGCCAGTCCTGGCCGACAGCCTCACCGCGTCGGAGGCCACGGGTGCCCATGAGGTGGAGGATCGCGTACAGGCGGTCGCCCTCGGCCGCGTCGAGGAAGGCGCCGAACTGCTGTGGCGTCCACACCATGACCGGGCCGGGGATCTGACCCGTCTCTCGCCACCTGCGGACACGTTCATCGGTCCACAGGAGGGGCTTCGGGCGCTTGCCGGACTCCAACTCGACGTGGGACGCCGGGTTGAAGGTGATGAGCTGCTGGGCGATCGCGGAGTTCAGGGCCGCGCGCAGGGTGCGGCGGATCGCCTGACGGCTGGCCGGACCGGTGATCTTCCGGAACGGCTTCATCTCGTCGAGCTTGGCCCGCTCGGCCGCGAGCAGCTTCCGCTCAGCTCCCACGGGGCGGCCGGGCTTGCTCGGCTTGCATCGGGCGAGCTGCTCGCGGCGGGCTTCGTTCTCGGCCGCGATGACCTCGTTCTCGTCGGCTATCGCGTCGAACATCTCCACCAAGTGACCGACGTTGAGCCGGTCGAGGCGCACGTGCCCGATGCGCGGCTTCAAGTGGACGCGGATGTGGGAGGCGTAGCCGTTGAGCGTGGTCTTGCGGCGCTTCTTCGCGGCGAACCACTGGTCGAGCCACTCACCGACGGTGAGGCTGCCGCGGAGCGCCAGACCCGCCCTCAACCGGCGCCGGGTCTCCTCAATGGCGGGGAGCGGCGCCTTCTCGACCGCGACCTCCTCCAGCATGTCGACGAGACGCTGGAGGCTGTCGGGGTCGTCCTTCTCCGCCAGGGCGAGCAGAGAGCGGACGTGGTCGAGGTCTGCCTGTGCGTCCTTGAGGGACTCGTAGCCAGCGCGGCTGAAGGAGCGGCGGGTGCCGTCTTCGTGCGGCGGGAGTTCCTGGCGTATGGAGTACGAGCCGTGCTTACGGCTGGAGAGCTGGGGGCACTTCTTGCTGAGCGGCTTACCGGTCTTGGGATCACGGCAGTAGCAGCGGCGGTGGGTGGAGCCCTTCAAAGGCGTTCCTCCGGGGTGGTGTTGGCGTCGGGTTCTGGTGGGTCGACGTCGCCCAGTGCGGGCGGGAGATAGGGCGGGGTGGCGCCTTCGTCACGGAGGTCGCGGCGGAGGTAGCGGAGTTTGTACTTGGCGGAGATGGCCTCGTCGGAGTACTTGGTCCGCCTGCGTTCGGCTTCCTCCTCCTGGGCGCGGTTGCTTGCCGTTTTGGCTGCGAACCGTGCCTGTTCCGCTTCTTCGAGGGCGGCCAGAGCGGTGCGTACGAGGTTGTCGTGCACTTCGAAGTCGGGGATCAGCCCCGCGTCGTGCAAGGGCACGTCCTCGTCGCCGGTGAAGCGCCGCAGGGCGTCCCAGGTGGGCACGAGGTCCTGGAAGGGGAGTTCCTGCGTCCTCTCCACGTAGCCGACCGGGAAGATCAGACAGACCGGGTACGTCTCCAGGGCGGCGGCCAGGACCATGACGTCCACCAAGGGCAAGCTGGCCCGGCGGCCGGACTCCATGTTGGCGATCACGTTGCGCGGGATGGGATGCCCTAGCTGCTCGCACGCGTCGGCCAAGTCCTGTGCGCTCCATCCCATCTCCTTTCTTCTGCGCCGGACTTCGCCGGCGACGTTGGCCTTGACCCGGTCCTCCCACTCGGGAACGTCGTCCTCATCAGCATCCATATCGCGTTGTGTCATGGAGACACATTAGCTTCCCGATGATGGTTGGTAGACGCCTGGAGCCGGACGTGAGGGCCACGTTCGCCGAGGGCTGTACCGAAAAGGGGCGAACTGTATGCGCGAAGACGCGACGGTCGGACGGATGAAGGACTCGAAGGGGATGAGCCGGGAAGAGCTTCTCGCCCTCCCCGTGTCCGTTGACCTGGACACAGGCAACCGTGCTCTCGGGCTCGGGCGGAGTAAGGGGTATGAGCTGGCGAAGCGGGGCGAGTACCCGTGCAAGGTGCTGCGGCTCGGCAACGCCTACCGGGTCGTGACTGCGGATCTGCTTGATCTGCTGGGTCTGGCGGCGTGACGGCACGGCACCGTAGCAAACCGTTCTGCGCTGAGCTGACACAGAAACGCTGGACTGTTGCCGGGTGTGGACGTACGGTCCGTGTTCCCTCGCGATGGCCTGGTGCCCGCGAGATGGGGATGGGCCCCCGGCGGTGCAACGCCGGAGGCCCGAGCAGCCCCAACCGGCCCGTGAAGAACCAACCCGGCGGCCAGGGCGCACACGCCCGCCACCGCCAGAAAAGGAGCTGCCCCGTGGAACATGCGGGAGCCGAGCCCTATTCCGACTCCGACAAGCCTTCGTGGCCGCCCGTCACCATCCCCGGCCAGCTCGGCCACCACACCGGCGAAGCCCCGCCGACCGCCAACGACGGCGCGCCTGACGCCACTTCGGCGGATCAGCCCGCCGAGGACACGGTGCCGGATCCTGAGCCGACGCCCGGCTCGGCGTTGCTGGACGAACTGCGTGCGCAGATAGCGAAGTTCGTGATCCTGCCCTCGCCGGAGGCCCTGGACGCGGTCACGCTGTGGGTGGCGGCGACGCATCTGCAGCCCGCGTGGCAGCACGCGCCACGTCTGGCGGTGGTGGGACCGGCGAAGCGGTGCGGCAAGTCGCGGCTGCTGGACGTGCTGACCGAGACGGTCCACGAGCCGATGCTCACCATCAACACCACACCGGCGGCCATCTTCCGGTCGATCACCGAGGAGAACCCGCCCACGCTCCTGGTGGACGAGGCGGACACCATCTTCGGCACCCCGAAGGTGGCCGAGAAGAACGAGGAGATGCGCGGCCTGCTCAACGCCGGCCACCAGCGCAACCGGTACGTCACCCGGGTCGTGGGCAACGACCACACCCCGCACCGCTTTGCGACCTTCGCCATGGCGGCCATCGCGGGGATCGGCGACCTGCCCGACACGATCATGGACCGGGCCATCGTGATCCGTATGCGGCGCCGGGCCGAGGGCGAGAAGGTCAAGCCCTTCCGCTCCCGCCGCGACATCCCGGCCCTGCATGAACTGCGGGACCGCATCGCTGCCTGGGCCAGGCCGTTGCTGGACGAGGCGGCAGAGCTGGAGCCGGTCATGCCGGTGGAAGACAGGGCGGCCGACACCTGGGAGCCCTTGGTCATCGTCGCCGACCTGGCCGCCGGGTCCTGGCCCCGCCGCGCCCGTACGGCGTGTGCGCGGATGGTGGCCACAGAGGTCGAGGCGGAGGAGGAGCGACCCGGTGGCGCGCGGATCCTCGCCGACATCCGCCGGGTCTTCGCCGCCCAACGCGAGGCGGACAGCCTCTCCACGGACGAGCTGCTCTACCACCTGCGCCAGGACGCAGAGGCCCCGTGGGCGGAGTGGGGGCGCAACGGGCTGGACTCCCGCGAACTGGCACGGATGCTCAGCCCGTATGCCATCAAGCCCGGCAACGTCCGCCTCGCCGACGGAACCCAGCGCAAGGGCTACATGCGCAACAAGTTCCTCGACGCCTGGCGGCGCTACTGCCCCACCGTCCACCCGGTGGACGCAGGGCCTACCGCCCCCGCCTCGGGCTGAGCCCCGCATCCCCCAGGTGGCCGTCCCTGCCGTCCCTGCCGTGATCCCGCAGGTCAAACGGCATGCAGACAAGACGGCAACCGGGGGCAAGACGGCAACGCGATCATGAAGGCCGCGCTGCCAGGCCAGGACCACGTCCCGATCCGTCTTGTGCCGTCCCGCCCGTCCCCGCCGTATCGCCGCAAGTCAGAGCGCCAACCGCTGGGACGGCACACCACCACTAAGCCGTCCCGGCCGAACAGGTCGGAGAAAGCCTCCGGCATCGGCCGGGACGGCAGACCAAACCCCGTGCCGTACCTGCCCTGACCTGCGCTTGCAACGGCCAAGACGGCAAAGACGGACCACACCGCCAACGCCCAGGAGCACCCCGCTTGACGAACCTCTCCACCACCAGCAACTCAGACGACCACCTCGACGAGGGACGGCCGACCACGACCCAGCAGGCCGCCGAGCGATTCACGCTCATCGCAGCAGGGTCGGTCATCGTGGCCCTCACGGCCGGCGGGTTCTGGCTCTCGTACGCGCATCTCGCCGAGGTCGCCGGACAACACGGGCTCAGGAACTCCCCGGTCCGCCAGTGGGCCTGGCCAGCGACCCTCGACGCGTTCATCATCGCGGGCGAACTGCTCATGCTCCGCGCCGGTTTGCGCCAAGCGACCGACGGGTGGGCCATCGCCCTCACCGCCACCGGATCGGTCGGCTCCATCGCACTCAACGTGGCCGGCGTCAACGGCACGGGTGGCACCGGCGCCGTGCCCCTGCTCGACTACGTGGTCGCCGCGGTCCCCCCGACCGCCGCGCTGCTGGCCTTCGGTGTCCTGATGCGGCAGATCCACCAACTCGTCGCCGAGCCCGCCGACGCCACTCAACGCCACAACACCGCCGACAGCAGCCACAACGGCACCCAGATAGTCAGTCTCGCGGAAGACGGTTCCGGTCAGCCGCAGCCAGCCGCCCTCGAAGCGGCGGACCGGCACTCCGACGTGGCGCAGGACGCCACCAACCTGCCGGAGCTCCCGCATCCTTCGGACGAGCCGGAAGGCAAAGAGTTCAGCACGGTCTCCGAGGAGTTCCTCACCATCGCCCGCACCGCGCCACTCGGACGGGGAGGCCGTGCTTCGCGCCGCCACATCGAAGCGGCGATACGAGACAAGGGCCTGTCCATCGGCAGGGCCGACGCGGAAAAGGTCAAAGACGCCTTGCAGACCGAACTCGACGAGGCCGCCTCTCAGCGGCAGGCCGAACACGACAGGGCATCTGCCCGCGCCTTCTGAGTCCACCGCTTCCCGCCCCACGAACGCGCCACGGAGAACCCCCTCATGCACAACCCGGGCTACGAACTCCCCACTTCTCAGCGGGAGATGACCACCACCGCAACCCAGCCAGCAAGGTATCCCATTGGACCGTCCAAGGGCCGGTCCAACGGGGGTGCCTCCGCCCCAGGGGTGGCGGAGGGGCTCGGGCACCAGAGGGTGCCCGAGAAGGACAAGCTCGTCGAGACCCCCGCCGTTTCGCTGCCCCGAGCCGCCGATGCCGCCGCGCTGCACCGCGTCGCCCGCCGCCGTCAGCGCGAACCCGTCCAGCGCAAAGAACGCGTCGACGTGCGCTACAGCATCGACGAGAAGACCGCGATCCTCGCCAAGGCCCGGTCCCTGAACATCGCCGGCGCCCACTACGTCGGCGCCGTCGTCATGGCCCACCTCCACGGCGACCTCGCCCTCCCCGGCCAGCGCACACCCCTCGACGACTACATCGACGAACTGACCGCCCTGCGCCGCGAGGTCGCCAAGATCGGCCACAACATCAACCAGATCACCAAGAAGCTCCACTCCGGCGGCCATCCACACCCTGGGGACAACGCCATGCTGGCCCAGGTCGAACCCACCTTGGACGCAGTAAGCGCCACCGTCCGCCACATCGCGTCCGCCGCGAACCAAGCCGTCGCCAAAAGGTCCGCCCGATGATCGCGAAGATCAGCGGTGGCACGGACACCGCGGGCCTGATCCGGTACCTGTTCGACACGAAGAAGGCCAAGAACCACACCGACCCCCACCTGGTCGCCTCCTGGGACGGCTTCGCCCCCGACCCCGGCCGCACCGACGACTTCGAAGCCACGAAGAGGCTCCTCGTGGCCGACCTCGACCTGCACGTCAAACAGGCCCGGCGACTGGGCCACGCCCCCGAGAAGCACACGTGGCACTGCTCGATCCGGGCCGCCGAATCCGACCGCCACCTCAGTGACGAGGAGTGGGCCGACATCGCCCGCCGGGTCGTCGCGGCCACAGGCATCGCTCCCGTTGACGATCCGGACGGCTGTCGTTGGGTCGCCGTCCGCCATGCGCCGGACCACATCCACATCGCCGCCACCAAGGTCCGTGCCGACTTGCGTACGGCCCGCCACTGGAACGACTACCTCACTGCCGACCGTGAACTCGCCGCCATCGAGAAGGAGTGCGGCCTCTTCCAGGTCGTCCGCGGAGACCGCACCGCCGCCAAGCGCCCCACCCGCGCCGAACAGGAAAAGGCCCGCCGCGCCGGCCACGACACGACCGCTCGCGAACGCCTGCGCGCCACCGTCCGCACCGCCGTGGCCGCCGCCTCCACCATCGACGAGTTCGTCGACCTGCTCAGCCGCCTCGACGGCGTGCTCGTCGAGGTCGTGCACTTCCCCTCAGGCGACGTACGGGGATACAAGGTCGCCGTCGCAGACGACGCTCAGGGCCCCATCTGGTACTCCGGCTCCAAACTCGCCCCGGACCTGTCCCTCCCCAAGATCCAAGAACGCCTGGCGAACATGGGGCCGCAGCCCACTGACCAGTCCGGCCTGCGCAGGTCCAACCCCTGGCACCAGGCCACTGCCGCCGCCGAACGCATACCCCATCATCTTGACCAGGTCGACGGCGAAGCCTCCCAAGCACACCTGGCCGCCTTTGGTGAAGCTCTCGACGCCCTTCTCCTTGTCACGCCCCAAGCCGTGCGTCCTCAACTCCGAGAGGCGGCAGGCGCGTTCGAGCGTGCCACCCGCTCCCGCATCCGTGCCGATCACCACCACGCCCGAGCCCTGCGCGATGCAGTACGCGCGATGCTCCGCGAACCCGCTCCCCAAGACGGCGCCGTCCTGGCGATGTTCCTCGACGCGGCGATCCTCGTCGTCATCGCCGCTGCCCGCTGGCATCAGCTCCACCATCACGACCAGCAAGTCGCCGCCGCGCGCGAGACGCTGATTCATCTCCAAGCCGCCTCCGGTCAGGCTGCAGCCGCCCCCTTGGCCGCCCTCGCGCAACGCCGACCGCCCCAACGGATCGTGGACCGGCATATTTGGCACCTCCACCAGGCCGTGCCCGACCATGTCGAGCAGGTCACCGAAGACCCCGACTTTGGCGCCCTCACCGCTGCTCTCGCCGAGGCTGAGGCAGCAGGCCACGATCCGGAGCAGCTCCTCCAACGGGCGGCCGACCAACGCGCCTTGGACGATGCCGACTCTCCCGCACGAGTCCTGACCTGGCGTATCCAACGGCTCAGCGCATGGCCGGCACCCAGCGCACGAGCCCGTGCTGCGCAGGCTCGCAGCGTCACCGCACAACACATCGCAGCCCAAGCCCACATGGCAGCAGCCGCCCCAGTCCCGCAACAGCCGACACAGGTACGGCGGCGCTGATCACGGCCGCACGGACAGCCCGGGGATCAGCAGCTCCAGCGCCTCCTCCCAGCCATCTCGTCGTCCGACAAGGAAGATCTTGGCCCCCGCGCCAGCGAGATCGAGTTTCTCAGCCGCTGCGCATGACGAGACTTGCGCTTGATCCCTAGGGCTGCCTTATAAATCTGGCCGATCCGGCCCCATACCGGAGGGGATCTTCCTGACTACCGTGATGGGCCGGATCTCGGGCCTGGGCAGGATCTCAAACGGGGGAACAATGACCGAGCAACAGCGGCAGGGGTGGCGGCAGACAGAAGAGCCCGAGCCTCCCAGAATCAGGGAGACTCTAAGCGAAATCGGTCGTGACGTCCGCACGATCTACTACCCACAGTCCAAGGAGGCTCTGCGGGAGTTATGGGCCGACTTCCGGAAAGGCGTCGCTGCCTGGCCGCAGGGACGCCTGCGTGAGCTGTGGCTGCTCGGGGAGTCGCGGGCTAGGGAGCTGGGGCGGCTTGCCGATTTGGACGAAGCCACACGGGAGCGCACCGCACCCCATGTGGCGGCGGCTGCTCGATCCCAGGAGATGCGCTCCAGTTGGAGCCGCGCGCTCAGCCGCCTGTCCTTTGACTTCCCGGCACTGCACTTCGGGCTGGTCGTCCTCTACACCATGACCATCGGCTTGGGGATCTTCCGCTGGGCCGGAGACGGCGCTCCCGCGGTCTTCCCTGCCACTCTCGTCGCGGTGACTCTCGTCCTGTTCTGTATCTGCCTGATCGTGGTCCGCTTCGTCACCTTCCTCTTCGGCTTTCTCTTCGGCCCGGCAGCGAATCTCCTCACGAAGCTTCTCCTGTCGGTCGGGTGCGCCGGTCTGGGCCGTAGTCCCGACTGGTGGCAGGACCCTCTTGACCGATGGAAGCAGCAGCCCAGCCTTGCTTCCTGGGAGCGCAACGGGACCTCCGTCGCCGATGTCAAACTCGACGGCAGCATCGTCAACGCCCTGGGCATCCTCGCCGCGATCTACGGCTGCACCGTCCTCTATCGGCTCATCATCACAGCAGCTCAGGTCTTCGGCCCTCGCGAACCGCGCCGCGACCTGGCCTGCGCTGTGATGCTGGACCGCTTCTTTGACATCGCCCTTGCACTGCAGACACCCGCAGACAACTCCCAAGGAGTCGAAGAACAGCAGGAGCCTCCTTCATCCCGAGCCCTCGGCACGGCCGACGACGAAGAATACGAAACCGACGACAATTCGACGTTCACCGACGCCGGCACCGGCCTACGCCCCTATATCGCCAGCGCTGAACGACGACTGCTCGTGCGCGAGTTGGAAGAACTGGCCCAGTTCGTGGAAGGCCGATGGCGTCGGGCCATACGCACCGACGATCACACGAGTGACGTCGAAGCGAATCGTGTGGCCGACGGCATCGCCGCGCGGATCCGCCACTGGAAACCGGTCGCAGCCATGGGCGGCCCGGAACTGGAAGACATGCGCAAAGCCTTCACCGTGGCCGTGGTGAACATTGCCGACGAAGACTGGCGCATCATGGCGGCCGACGTCTCCAGCCGCGACCTGCTGAGCCGGCGGCTCATCCGCTGGACCCGGCGCCTCGCCGCCACGATCGTGGTGCTCGGTACCTGGGCCGTACTGACGACCAAGCCCTTCGCCTGGGTGACGACAGCGTACGAGACAGGCATGACGCCCGTGCTCTACGTACTGGCCATCGCCGTGGCGACGACACTGGACCCCGCGGCCCACGACCGAGTCATCGGTGCCATCCGGCAAGCCGGAGAACTCAAAACGAGAGCTGGTTGACCTGGATCCGGCCTTTGGGAACCGCGAGCTTTCTCGCGCAACGCAGTCACAACTCGTCGCCATCGGTGTCTCCTTGGCGGCGAGGTCCTGGCAGCCATCGTCGCGGTCTACCTAGAGGACGTCGGTGCCTGCCGCTCGGTCGACCAGGCGCTTCCTGCAGCTTTATCGCCGTTATGCGGCTCTGGCTGAAGCGCCTGGAGCCCCGGCCTGTGCGACGGGCAATCGTGCTGCCCACGCCAGAACTTCGACCAGGTGCTCGGCCAGGAGCCCGAGGTGGGGGACAGGCTGAAGCAGAGTGGTTGCTTGGCCGCGCGCGCCGCGTTCCGCCGCCCATTCGTGGTCGAGGGCGGTGAAGTCGTCGTCGATCCAGATGACTGGCGCGTCGCCGAGCCAGGTGTCGACGTGATCGCGTTTCCACAGATACCCGTTGGGGTGGCTGGTGGTGATCTGCGGGCGTGGGAGGTCGACGAACGGCAGGGGTGGGAGGCCGAGGAGCGGTCCGATCAGAGTGGTGGCGTCGCGGCGCCAGCTGGTGCACCAGACGGGGGTGACCAGGCCGGTCCGGATCACCTGCATGAGCAGGGTGCCATGCGCAGGGTTGAGCCAGATGGTGACCGGGTCGTCTGCGCTCCGGTCAGCGGGCACGACATCGTGCCGGTTGTGGGTTGCCGGACTGGCACCTTCGGCATCCGGAAAAGGTATGAGGACGCCGTCGACGTCGAGCAGTAGGTAGGGCGGGCGCATCGGGTTCTCCCTGGGGAGCCGGGGTGGGGGTCAGAGCTTGCGCGCGGTGATGAGGAGAGTGGTGGGCCAGCGGCCACCGTGGCGCGCGTCATGGAACTCCTCGGCCGAGGTGAGCCAGAGGCCGGCGCGGTCGAGGTGTTTCTCCCAGCGGTTGGTGTCGAAGTCCCAGCGGGCGATGGGGAGTCGGCTGTGGTCGGGGAGGGTGACGAAGTCGCGGCGGGGCCGGTCGTCGGTGGCGGGGCGTAGGCCGCTGCGCTGAGGGTGCGGGACTGAGAAGGCGAGAGTGCGCCCGGGTTTGAGGTGCTGGGCGATCGCCGGGAGCAGAAGCTCGGGGGCTACGAGCCCGATGGCGCCGAAGACCGAGTAGAGGGCGTCGAACTTCTCGTCTGTGGCTTGCAGGTAGTGCAGGGCGTGGCCGGCGACGAAGGTGAGCTTGTTCAGTCGGCCGTAGTGGGAGCGGGCTCGGCGGACTTGGAGGCCGACGAGGTCGACGCCGGTGACGTGGGCGCCGTAGCGGGTGGCGAGGTGGGCGGCGTTGTGGCCGGGGCCGCAGCCGAGTTCGAGCAGTCGCTTGTGGCGCAGGTCCGGGCCGAGGATTTCGGCGCCGGGCCCGCTGCCGGGCCGGGTGGTCCATTCCATCCGGGCGGGTACGGACAGTGGTTCGGCGGGGCTGGCCGTAGTTCGCTGGAGGGCGTGGACGTACCAGGGGGAAGCCTGGGCGGCGAGCACCTAGACCTCCAGGAGGTGGAGGACGTCGGTGAGGTGGCGGCGTACGGCCTTGATGTAGGCGGGATCGGTGGCCGGGTCGTTGATCCAGCGGATCGACTGCTCCATGAACCACTCGACGGCCCACATGCGGTGCCAGCCCAGCGCCCACTTCTCGGCGGGCAGCCCGCCGCGTTCGGCGAGGGCATCGGGGGTGCCGCCTTCGGTGACGTAGGTGTCCAGGAAGACCCGCAGGCGCACCGGGTCGGGGGTGTCGAGGGTGCCGTGCCAACTGGCGAGGTCGAGTAGGCCGGGGCCGGTGAAGGCGCGGGCGAAGTCCAGCAGCCGCCAGCCGTGTCGGCCGACGTGGAGGCTGGTGGGGTGGAACTCGGAGTGCACCCAGCCGAAAGGGGCCGCCGTTGCACCGGCCGAGCGTGCCTCGGCGGCCTGGGCGATCTGGTCGAGAGCGCCTTCGACGTCGTCCGTGTCCTGCCACCGGTCGGCTTTGCGGAGTCGGCCGAGGTGCTCCAGGGCTCGGCTCGGCAGGGTGCGCAGCCGTTCCTGGTCGAGGACGGGCAGGGCTGAGGCGGTGCGGGTGCCGTGCAGGACGACGGCTGCGGCGGCGCCGTCGAGGTCGTCGGCCTCGCGAATCGGAGTGCCGAGGTCTTCCAGCAGCATGCCGAGCCAGCCGTCCAGGACTGCGGAGGCGTGAACGGTGGGCACCGGGACGCCGAGGGTGTGGGCCAGCCGGAGGGCCTGGTCTTCGCTGTCGAAGGGCCTCTTGGCGTACTTGAAGATGGCGGTGGTGTTGTCGGGGAAGGTCAGACGTTCGACGCCGGACATGGACCACACGCGCACCTCCTCGCGAACGGCTGTGGTGCGGCTGGCGAGGGTGAGCAGGTTGTCGAGGAGTTCGGTGCTGGGGTTCGCGGTCACGTGGGGCTCCAGGGGGTTGGTGGCGTCCGGGGCGGGCGTGAGGTGCAGGCCCGCCCCGGAGCCGGGACGGTGGTGCTACGCGGCCGGTGCCGCGCGGTGGGCGTAGACCTGCTCGATCCAGCCGGACTTGAAGGCGGCAAGGTCGTCGCGGAAGGCGGTCATCGAGGCACCGTAGGGCGCCACGACGCCACCAGACTGGTCGGGCACGGACTGGCAGCCGTGCACGAGCCGTCCGCCGAGGGCGGCGTGGGCCTTGATGGCCTCGATGCGGCGGTGTTCGTTGAACCAGCCGCCGTGGTAGACCTCGTCGAGCATGCCGCCCGTCTCGTCGTCCAGGTCGAAGACCACGGAGGTGGCGGCGGGGAAGAACCAGCACGGGCCGACGTTGGAGATGTGCCCGTCCAACTCGACCTTGTTCAGCGCCATCAGCGTGGCCGCCTCGCGCAGCATCCGCAGGTGGTCGGCGGTGAACTGCGGCAGGCCGAGGCCGGCGAGGTGCTCGTCGCGGAAGAGGTACGCGTACACCTCGTAGGCGGTAGCGAGCACCATGGAGGCGTCCGAGGTGGACTTGGCGTGGGTCTTGATGAACTCCAGCGCGAGCTGCTCGACCGCGCTCTCGGTCGTCTCCTCCACGTTCAGGAGCTGGGACTTGACCAGCTCCCAGTCGGCGACGAGCCACGTGCTGGACTCGAAGCGGAAGAAGTACTGGGCCGGGTCGATGGTGATGCGCCGGCCGTCGATCTGGATGCCGGGCAGGCGGCTCCAGCGCTCGTCGAATGCCTTGGGCAGTACGACCGTGATGGCCGCGGTGTCAATGGTGGTCACCGTGTCTCCGTCTCTGTTCGGCAGGGTCCGGGCACAGGAATGCCCGAACCCGGTGTAGGCGTACGGAACTTCGGGGGCCGCCCGGCCGAAGGGGGAGCCTGGTCTCGGTGTCGGACCGGGGCCGGGCGGCTGATGATTAGTGAACCCTCTGTCACGCACAGTGGGTACGGTGAGAGGCAGTTGAAGCGGTATACGCGGTTTACAGCCCCGGACGGGAGGCGAGCGTGGCAGCGCCGAGAGACGCCAACTCCCGCCTGCGCGAAACCATTTCCGCGACCGGCTGCACCTACGAGGCCCTGGCGAGAGACGTCCGTCGCATCGCGGCCGAGAACGGCGAGATCCTCCAGACGAACAAGTCGGCCGTCTCCCACTGGGCAAACGGCACCCGCCAGCCCACCGGCCGGACTGGCCAGTACCTTGCCGAAGCTCTGTCCCGCCGAACGGGCCGCATCATCACCCAGACCGAGATCGGTCTACGCGCACCTGATGGCGAGGGGGCGACCGAAGGGGATCCCGTCCTGGCCGCAACTGACCTCGGCCGGGCCGATGTTGAGCGCCGCCGCTTCCTCGCGGTGGCCGCCTTCACCACCGCCGGTGTGGCCATGCCGCTCGCCCACGACCATGAGGCCACCGCCCGCATGCTCCGCGCCCGCACGGGCACGTCAGTGGTCGGAACGGAGGACGTGGACGTCGTACGGCAGATCACCGCTGCCTTCAGCGCGGCGGATGAGCGCCTCGGCGGCGGCCACGGACTGACTACGGTGACCGCGTACCTTGCTGACACCGCCGCCCCCATGCTCCGGGGCCGCTACGCGAGCGAAGCCCTACGGCGGGCAGCCTTCGGCGCGGTGGCCGAACTCGCCTACCTGGCGGGCTGGAAGCACCACGACCTCGGCCAGGAGGGCGCCGCCCAGCGTTACTACCAGGTCGGCTACCAGCTCGCCTGGGAAGCCGACCCACACGGCCACGCCGCCTGGATGATGCGCGCCCTCGCCCACCAGGCGCTCAGCCTCAAGCAGCCCCACCACTGCGTCGATCTCGTCGAAGGCGCGCTCGTCCGCGGCTTGGGCCATGTCGACGGTCAGACCGAGGCGCTCCTGCACATCACCCATGCCCGTGCCTTCGCGGCCGTCGGTAAGAGGCCCTCAGCGGCCCGAGCCCTGCTCGCCGCCGAAGACGCTCTCCTGCGTGACGACGTTCCTCAGCCCAGCTACTCCCGCGTCAGCGGCCCCGCCGCCGGCACCGTCGCCAGCCACACCGCACGCACCCTCACCGACCTCGCCGACCACATCGGCACCGAACAGCAGCACCGGGACGCCCTGATCCGCTGGGACCCCGAGAAGTACAGGCGAGTCCACGCCCTCACCTACGCCGACCTGGGCGACAGCCTGGCCGCGCAGGCCCGCGCCGACGAGGCCGTTGCCGCCTGGGCTCAGGCCCTGGTCCTCATGGAGGGCATGACCTCCGACCGCACCCGCAAGGCGATCACCTCGCTCCGTTCCACCCTCTCCATCTACCAGCGCCGCAAAGTGCCCGGAGCCGCCGAACTCGCCCGCCGCGCACGCGAAGCACTGGCCTAAGCTGCCCACCAACCGGCCGACGAAGGGACACCAGCCGTGGCTCAGCGGACAACCGACGACCAGCCCAAAGCCCTACCGCCCGCCCTCGAATCCATGACCCTGCTGGTCGCCGCCGTTATTGTCCACGACAAGGCCACCAATCACGTCGTCCTTCTCCAGCGCAGTGAGAACGCCAAGTTCGCTCAGGGGATGTGGGATCTTCCTGTCGGTAAGAGCGAACCTGGCGAGCCCATCATCGAGACTGCGGTGCGCGAGCTGTATGAGGAGACCGGCCTGACCGTGAAGCCGGAGTCCCTGAAGGTCGCCCACATCATCCACGGAGCCTGGGGCGTCGAAGCCCCCAATGGCTTCCTCACCGTCGTCTTCGCCGCTCACGAGTGGACCGGCGAACCAGAGAACCGTGAGCCACGCAAGCACGCCCAGGTCTGCTGGGTTGATGCCGATGCCATCCCCGAGGAGTTCGTGGACACCACCGCGAGCGCGCTCCACCGGTATCTCACCCATGGGCCCCAGGTGTCGCTGGACGGATGGACATAGGGACGAGTGTGGCGTCGCGATGCCCGGACGGAATGGAAGCCGTCCACGTCCTCAGTCCCAGGCACATGTTCATCCACCACATCGCTGGTCCAGGCACACAAGTCCCGTCGTCAGCCCGGACCTCACCCTGGAGATGCCGCAGCCACCGCCGCGGCGGTCTTGCGTGACTACCCCTACTCGGCAGGCCACATCGACCACCTCACCGAAGACCGCACGTGCGACCTCCGCATCCGTCAGGCAGTGCGCCAGGTGTCAGGCCACGGGCGCATTGATGGCAACGGTTCTGTCACTTACCCCGACGACTTCATGCGCTCAAGGTCGGATGTGATCGCCAGTGGACGAACACAAGACCCGGTAGATTACGGCTGTGGTGCTACTGACTACGCGGGTGGGTAAGGGGCGAGATGGCGGGCCGCATTAGGCGAAGCTACCGAAGAGTTAACGAGGATCGAGCGATCTTCGCTGCGCTGGTTGCGGCAATCGGCACTGCCATTGTAGCTTCCACACTCCCTGATTTTCTCGGAATGATTCCCGGCGGCAAGCGAACTGAAATCTGCATTCTGATTGCAGGGTTCCTCATCCTGGCTGCTAGCTGGATTAGCCTCCACGGACGCTCCGGAGTCGGAGTCGCTGTATTCCTGCAGCCAGAACCAACTTCCGGGTGGTCGGATGCGAGACTTCTGGAGTATGCAGCAGAGGCTAAAGCTAAACACGTTAGCTTTTTCTACGTAAATGCTGACGAACTGCATCCGGGCTCAGGAGTAGATAGAAGGCGGCTGACGCAGAAAGTGATCGAGGCTCGACTTAAGGAGGAGAATCCTCGAAAGTCGAGTGAAATCTCCTTTTATCTTACCAGTGGCCTTGAGAACTCATTCCAGCTTGGACGGGAGGTGTTTAATAGTGCGCAGGGAGCATCCCTGAGAGTCCACGATTTTCAGGAGATCGCCGTACACCAGGTTTCCAACTCGGGTGCAGTTGGGGCTTTGCCTCCCCTGCAGCTCGTAGGCACGCCCACGGGGCCGCGTACGGCGGAGGCCAATTATCAGCTCCCTAGTACGGTGCAGATACAGACCGTAAATTTGAATCCTGGAAACATAAACAGGCATGCACTAATCGTCTGCATCTCTCAAAATTCCGCAAGTCGCGCCATGGATGCCCAAGCTGCGGCCACTGCGGGTACTCACGCCCGATATCAAGTGAACGCGGGCGATATCTGCAGCACAGCACTTGTGATCGAGTGCCCAGATTTCCCCAATGATCACCGCGCGTATAATGAACTACTGAAACGCGCTCTACAGGGTTGGGCGAGTCACCTTTCCTCCATGAATGCAGCACACGGGTCAGTTCCGGAAGGGCGCCTATTTATTTCGGCCCCAACGTCGCTTGCCTTTGCCCTCGGCTCCCTTATGCCTCTCGGCCCGAGAACCGAAATTATTTCTTATGTATAGTTTGACAGCCCCGAGAAATGGAGCCGTGTTGTCTTATCTGATCATCGATGGTGACGATGTAGGGGGCAAGGTTGAAGCACACCTTCTAGCGAACGACGTCGACTCCTTCGTAGCGTCATCCAAGGAGATTTCTGCATCGATTGACGAACTGGTTGATTCACTTAATGAAATCCCAGGCGTCTATGTCGTGTCGGCGGGGGGCGATAGCATCTTGGCGCGAATCGACAACCCGGACATTGTTTCTATATGTGATCGGCTCTCGGACCTCCAGCGCCCGGGGAAATTTACATTCTCGGCCGGGATGGGTGAAACTCTGCGTGAAAGTTTTGTCGCACTGCGAATGGCAAAGGCTGCAGGAAAGCGTCGCGCGATAACTTACCCGCGAGACAGCTAAAATTTCTCCCGATCGAGGATTGCCATCAGCTAGGGAACAGCGTCAGTACTTCAGGAGTGGCCGATTTCTGGCGAAGAACTAGGCTGATCATTCGTTACGTATGGGCGGATTTGCGATTGAGTTCCGCACGGTGTGAACGAAAACCGCCCTATTCTCTTCAGTCACCTGAATGTTGTGTTTAAAATCCTCCAGGAAGCGCGCTCCTTCGTTCCCACGTGAAGTGCAGGAGCATGCGGCCATACGGCAGATCGCCCAGTCCTCGGCCACTCTCCGCATGTGGGGCATCCGCCCGTTCGCATCGCGCCCTCAGTTTTCGGTGCCCGGCTGACGCCGGGGGAAAGCGTCCCCGATCGGCCAGCGCTCAGGCAGACTGAGGGACGTGTGGATGGGGCGAGCCGCTGGCTGACGTTCGACGTGAATATCGACCAATTGTGCCGTTGCCCAGACGGGGAGAACGGGGGCCGGGAGCGAGCCAGGTGCGGGGCTTTGCCAGAGGACTGGGACCTTCTTCGCCCAGGTCCAAGGTGCCGGGTTGTCGACGGTCAGTACGCCGCTGACCCGGCTATGGACCTGATCTTGCGCGGCAGTCCAGTAGCCGTCGGGATTGCGACCGAAAGTCGATCCGGTGCGGTGGGCGTACTCGACCGAGGTCCCGTACAACGCGCTCTCGGTGTCCTCATCTTCGGGAAAGACGGCCGAATTACCAACCGCCACGATGAATGGCAGCGCCAAGTCGCCGTACTTTCTACCCTTTTTCCTCACAGCTTTGAGCACCCGATCTGAGTCATCGGCGACCCACACCGAGGGATGGATTCCGATTGTCCTGCTCGTCGGATCGCCTCGCCTGCCGGGGCTGCGGGGGATCGCTTCGAAGCTGAGGCGCCAACCTGCCTCCTGCCAGGTGTGCTTGGGTAGCGGCACCTTCTGCTCATACTCGGCAGTGACCTGGTCAGGGTCCAAGGTTGCCAGCCATCGTGTGAGCTCGTTCTTCAACCGCCTTTGCTGCGGCGTGGTCGAGCCAAAGCTGTCAACCTTGTATGACACGTAGAAGTTTGGGCTCGGAACGCGGTCGATCGCGTCCGCCACCTGAGGCGGGAGCGAGCTGCTCCCGGTTGCGTCCAAATTCTCGGCTGTCCAGATCGCCTCGACAATGAATTGCTCGTCGCCACGGGTGACCAGAAAGTCTGGATACTTACCCTCTGTTCCTATTTGCTGCTCGATCTCCACCGTGCAACCGGAGCCGAGCAGCATCTCATGCACGTACAACTCCCACAGTGCGGAGAAGACGTTCGCGTCGAAATTGCGATCCCGTAGCCGACTACGCAGGCCGGGCTGGGCATCGGGGGGAAAGTGTGACCACCACTCGTTGATCACATCCCGAACCTGGTCCCAGAATAGACCGGCGATCCGTTCGAAGAACTCGGCAGACGACTCTGATGCTCGCTTCGGTGCCGCATCTGTCCGATGTCGGTTTAAATAGACGCCCATGGTGCACGATCGTAGATTGCTCCGCGCGGCGCTTTCACCCGTTTTTGTAGAGCCCCGATGGCCCATGGGTTGAGTCTGAGGTGTCGCCGTCGTCCGCACGCCCTCGATGACCGTGCGCCGTCGCTCGCTGCCGACGGATACTCGGTGTAAATGATCAGCAGTGCCTGTTCAGAGCTGACCAGCACCTGCGGCTGCTCCGAAACGGAACGCGCCGACTTGGAGTCGGCTCCGTTCCGAACGGAACGCCCCGCCCTTCCGCCACCAGGCCGGCCGCAGGGATCCAACCCAGCGGTGACAGCGGTCTCGGCTGCCGAGTGCCTTGGCCTGGCGCCCACCGTCCGCCGCCAAGTCGGAGCGAGCGTAGAGGTCAGCCCTGGTGTTCCTCCTGCTGGTCCCGCAAGGCGTCGCGCACGGAGCGCCAGGTGCGGATTGCGTTACCGATGTCCACCAACAGTCCTCGGAGTTGGCGAATCAGAACCCGCGCAGCACAAATGGCAGTAACGACTTCGAATTCCACCGCGAGCCCGCTCATCGGCTGCTCCCCACCTCGGGCACCAGCCTCTCCGCCTGGCACCGCGAAGTCTGTACCCAGCCAGGCACATTTCGTGATCACCCTCGGCTTCACCCATGCGATCAGACGGACACGCGGCTGAACCCAACAAGCCGGGCCTCTTTGGGGCACCGCGTACAAGACTCGCCGCCGTGAGGGCGCGGGTCAGCATCAGAGTTGATGCATTTGCTGATCTTGGAGATCCGCGTCACGGGAACGAGGCTGAGCCGATGTACCCAGGCTGCCCGTCGAACGGGCCGGTGTCTGTAGGGTCGAGCCTACTTTTTGTGATCTTGAATTGGATCCGCAAGCGTGGCCCGTCCGGCGTGTTCCGTGCAGTTCATGCGGGGTGCTCTGCGTGAGCGATGCGTGAGCGGACGGTCCGGCAGGAGCCGTCAGGCACCAAACTCCGATGCACGGCGAAGTCTTCCTGACCAGGCGGTTTCGGACGCTGAGAGAGCATCCGGAACCGTCCGTCATGCTCTGGCCGGGACTTTTAATCCATTGGTTGTGGGTTCGAGTCCCACAGGGTCTACCGGTGGCGGGCGGGGGTTATGGCCTCTGACCTGCTGTG
>Ga0307517_10001312_pt1 | contig 41735 bp, 59 predicted proteins | sample 23_EM_MG_FD_194515 | JGI IMG/M metagenome (GOLD analysis project Ga0307517, IMG submission 194515) | Populus trichocarpa ectomycorrhiza microbial communities from riparian zone in the Pacific Northwest, United States - 23_EM | ecosystem: Host-associated > Plants > Roots > Unclassified | place...
GCGCCCGTCAACACACCGCCACTAACAACGAGATGGGGAGCAGCACTGTTGTTAAGGGGGCCAGAGTTGGAGTTGGAGTTGGAATTGGAGTTGGATGGGGAGCTGCCGCCGACAGTCAAGCTGTTAACGGGTTCCCCAGCAGCATCGCATCCATCGACGAAGGCTAAGCGTGCAGCATCAGTATCATGTCGGCCAGAGCCTGGACGGAGCTCAGACACTTACCGTCCAAGGTCATTTGCCCATTTTCGGTGGCGGTGTCCGAATCGGCCACCTCGACGAGACAGTCAACGCACCTCTTCAGTTGTTGGCCGTTTTGATTCGTGCAGATACAGCTGACAGAGGTGCAGCTGTTCATATCGGCAACAGTATCCGAGCAGGCACTCTGGCACTGTGTCACATTCATGGTCAGCGTCTGGTGACTGCACGAATCGTATGGGTTTGACTAACCTGGCTAGGAATGATATCCGGATCGACATAATCGGCCCTAGCGACCAAGGTGCTAATCGCATGGAGAGGAGAACGTTGTTCGAGTTGGGCGGCAGAGACTGCGGTCAAAGGTCAATCAGGGCCATTCGGCACGACGTGCCTGGTCAGACAACATACCTGCCGCAGCAAGGGCGATCGAAGCAAAAAGGAAGGCACGCATAATAGATGGTTGTGTGTATGGGAAAGGAAGGAATGTAAGGACTGGAGGGTCGTGGAGAGAGAGAGAGAGAGACTTGGGATTCTGCCACCGTTCTAAAAGCCGACGTCTTATATGCAAAATTCAACTCATTCGAGAGCCGTTTACGGCCTAACCCATGGGAAGAATTGACGAGTGCCAAGACCGCCGATGACCGCCTTCATCTGACCCGCGAGTGAAATGCAACGGAGGATCTTCAGGCGCCATTAGTGTTTTCCGCTTCCATCAGTTTGGTTCCTCAGACTTACTCCATAAATGGCCAAATGAGAGCGGGTGGCTGGCGTCCGGACAGGTCCGCCACCGCCCCAGTCTCACCCTGATATTAGGTAACATTAGGAGGATAGTCGTTTGTGCCGGTCGCCATTCATATTCGTTGATGGCCAACCCAACAACCGTCCAGTGCAACCTTGGATACGCGCCGAAGAACAGCTCCCAAACCGCGCCCGCAACGCAAGATTGGTTTCCTGGGCGGGCCGCGCTTCCATAACACGCTCGAGCAGACGTTGCGGATACAATAGATTGAGGGGAGGGAAACAGGACAACAAGCCGGATCTGATGAAACACAGGACGTAGCACGCGAACACAGGTTGAAGACAAGGAGGGAGAAAAAGAGGGAAAGACCAGGAACACAGAAAGGGGAGTGAGAAAGGCTATAGAAACCTACTGTAGATACAAACGAATACACCAAAAACGCGATCCAACAGTGAGAAGAAAACTGCCTCCTCAACGCGTGCGATTAGAGTCGGAATTTACAGTAGAACCTTGCGTTCGTGAGGTTCCATTACTACTATCCCTTGGGGCTTTGACTCGGAACTCCCCAATAATACACAGGTGGCTGGAAGGGAGGCACATTTAGCGAGCGAAGTATCTGAATCACCGCGGCATGACTTACTCAGATGGGAAATGTGCATTGGGGAATCCGATCATCCTCTCAAGGTACTGCCTGTCAACCTCTCCGAAGACGGCGTTGACGGCAAGGCTTTGTGTTGAAAACCAGATGTAGTCAATCACGCCCTGGAAACTTGGCGTGTGATTCGTCGTCGGAGGGTTTGGCACCAACGAGTATGCACTCTTGAGGCCGAGACGATGTTTCATTCCATCTGAAGTGTATCTGCCATACGTGTGTGACATGAAATCCGGATGGTTCGGAGGAACGGCTCCGGTGGACATGTATTCGTAGACACCACTATCAGGGGTCGAATTGAAGTCGCCGCCAATGATGAGGGGGATCTTGTATCCGTCGCTGTAAACAGGAGCAGGTTTTTCTCCCGCTATCGGCGGCCTTGGTGGGTACTTCGCAAAACGGCTGACGATCTTATCAATCTCGTCCACCATCAGCGCCGTTTGTACTAGTTTCACATCACGGAATTGAGGGTCCCAATGGATGTGCACGTTGGCAATAACAAATCTCGTCCCTGTCTCCTTGGTCTCGAACATGCACACGACAGCAATATCACCCTTGCCAAGGACACGGTTAAACATGTCCTCTGTCTTCTTGAAATCCTGCCGTTGCATTGCAATCTGACCAAATTCGACCAGGTGTTTCTCGACGAGTGTGTACCTGTATGAGGTGGAGTTCGTTAATTTTTTATGCAACGTATCTTAATGATGGTTTGATCCGCTTACTTGCTCTGTTTGAAGAAAATAGCACAGCCATCAACCAACCGTTTGTCCGCTTCGTTCATGTGTTTCGCCCTCGACTTCGGCCAGTAAGCTCCATCGTAGCCGTGTTGTGAAAGATTTTCCAGGAAGAACTCCTCGTACTGGGCAATGTCGACCTCTTGTAGGCACAGGAAGTCAGCATCGCTTCCGACAACCTCGGCTAGTATGAGCTCTTTCCGATAATCCCAAGTCAAAGCCCACGACGGAGTATACCCATAAAGCTTTGCCGTCGCAGCCCGTTCGCAAAGGACGTTGTAACACAGCACGGTGACCACTTCTGTATTCGGATCTGCTGCCGCCGCGTCCCTTTCCTGTTGGCTGACCACGTTCTCCCATTGTCGAGCTGGTGGCAAAGGAGGAACAGGACAGGAGTCCCGAAGGTAAGCAATCAGCGCGGGGGTACCATCCTTCTGAACTACCGCCTTTAACGAGGGCTCGATTGGATTTCCTTCGATTCCAAGCGTCTGGAGTTGATGAAGAGTACCCAACTCGGAAGGGATCGTCGTCAGGTGGTTATCAAAGAGGTACAACTCCTTGAGCATCGTCAACATCCCCAGTTCGGGTGGGATCATCCGTAGCTGGTTCCCAGAAAGATCCAAAAGTTCGAGGTGCCGCAGTTTGGATATTTGTGAAGGAATGGACGTTAGTTGATTGTGATTGAGATAGAGGGTGGCAAGGAACGTGAAAGAGAAAAGCCCGGATGTCGGAGGAAGGTTCTTGATATTTACTCCACCCATATCCAATGATGTCCAATTGTTTTGTGGGGGTTTTGGAGCTGTCAACCGCGGAGCTTCTGACGGCCCAGCGACCGCGGAGGGATGATTGGCAGCAACGGCAGGTGTGGTGGTCTCTGAGCTTCCTGTGGTACCGTTCGTCCCCGTGATAGAATTTTCAGCGTCTTTTGACACGCCATTCGGGTCAGGCTTGGGAAGATTGGGGTTGGTGATCGGAATTGCAGACTTTGCTACCGTCCGTGAAGCCATAGCGCTTGCACGAGCGCGGTGGTGTGGGGAACGTGACTGACGAATCATCTACAAGAATAAAACGATCCATGAGGATTCGATAAGAATATCTATTATCTCGGTTACACACTTCACACTTGAGCAACTGGTTCTGCCAATGTTGAGTCATGATTGGCTGCGCTCCGGTGATGCTCCCTGGGGAATCGTTCTGAGGACCTATCGGGTGCTGATTCTGCTGGTGGGGTGGGGACGGTATGTGAGACAGAGAATTCTGGTGATGGTGATGTGCCTGGATGGGCATGTGCGGATGAGGTGCTGGGAGGCTGTGAAGGTGATTTACGCTGCCGTTCGTGAAGAGAGGATAGCCTGGTGACTGAGGAGGGATTCCGATACTCGCGTTAGGGCCCGGGGGGCCGAGGACGGGATGGTGCGCGCGAGACCATGGCGACTGGTCGGGTAGTTTATGTGCTATCCCTGGAGATTGCTGGGAATAGTACATCGGCAACGAAGGCCTGGCTGTTGCGGAGTATGGATGTACTCAGTCGAGAGAAAATCCGGGCAAAAATACAGTGTTCAGCGCGGTTTGGTGCTGGATCCAGGCGGGAAGGGGCGAGGATTGTTGGAAGTAAACCGAGCGATAGACAGCAATGGTCAAGCCGCCGTCTCTAGCAGTGAATAGTGGAGGAGAAAACAAGAGGCGGGGCGGCCGTCGTCGTCGATGGTGTTAAACAGAAAGTAGAAAGCCGGACAAGCGCCCTCGATTTGGAATGTTGCGGATCTTTCGCGTTCCGACTATAAGTTGATAACAAGGTAAGATACTTTTATTATCCGGCTCAACAATAATAAGCAAGTAGAACATATAAATCCCGGTCAGAAACGCGTTGCAGTACAACGCCCGCCCTTTGTTCCCAGCCATGGTCTACCAGTCGACAGTCTCTGCACCAGTGAACATTGCTTGCATCAAGTAACCCTCTCCGCTCGTCGTCCTCGGTTTTCCGTCGTTGACAAATCACTACAGGTACTGGGGGAAGCGAGACACAAAACTCATCCTCCCCACCAACTCTTCGCTCTCAGTCACTTTGGACCAAGATCATCTTCGGTCCACGACCACCTCGCGAGCAGACCCGTCCTTCACCAAGGACAAGTTATGGCTCAACGGTACAGAAGAAGAGATCAAGCCTAACAGCCGAACCGCCACCTGTATTGCTGAGATGAAACGTCTCAGAGCAGACTTCGAGGCCAAAAACCTGAACGAGCCCAAGGTGCGGGTGGGGAATTCACCCTGTTTAACGTTCCCTTTCCTGATCAGATCACCTAGCTTTCCCAATTTCATGTCCATATTGCGTCAAAGAACAATTTCCCAACCGCCGCTGGATTGGCCTCTTCTGCGTCCGGTTTCGCAGCTCTGGTGAAATCACTTGCGGCCTTATACCAACTCCCAATCACCGCATCGGAGCTTTCATTGATCGCCCGCCAGGGATCAGGATCAGCCTGCCGATCTCTCTTTGGCGGTTTCGTGGCCTGGGAAATGGGTTCATCTCCGGATGGTTCGGATTCCCTTGCCGTCGAGGTCGCACCCCGAGAACACTGGCCCGAGATGCACGCCCTCATCTGCGTCGTTTCGGACGACAAGAAGGGAACCTCCTCCACATCCGGAATGCAACGAACCGTCGAAACCTCCGCCCTTCTCCAACATCGTATCAAACACGTCGTACCGGAGCGCATGAAGCTGATCTCCGAGGCCATCAAGGCTCGCGACTTCGACGCCTTCGCAAAGGTAACGATGCAAGATTCAAACCAGTTCCATGCGGTCGCTTTGGACACCGAACCGCCGATCTTCTACATGAACGATGTCAGCCGAGCGATTATTGCCCTCATCGTGGAATATAACAGGGTCTCTGTTGATGCGGGGGGTCCGATCAAGGCCGCATACACTTACGATGCCGGCCCGAACGCAGTCATTTACACGCTCAAGGAGAACGTGAAAGAGATTGTCGAGTTGATCGTGAAGTATTTCCCCCAAGCCGGTCAGTTCAAGGACCCCTTCGGATTGTTTGGGAAGGATGGAGCGCAGGGGAAAGTCGTGGATGGTTTCAATACCGCGGTTGCTAAATCGTTTGGTGTTGGGGCGGTTAAGAACCTTATCCACACACAGGTTGGAGACGGACCGAGGGTGCTTGGTGCTGAAGAAGGGCTGCTTGGTGATGAGGGGTTGCCTCTGTAACTATTACAAAGTTTTTTATAGACGATCCTGAGTCAAAGTCTCGGGTCTTGTACTGGTAAATCTAAACTCCCATTGTAGAATCTGCCCCCGCCAGCAAGACGTAAGATGGGTTTGCGTGCCACCCCGCCTATTAGCCCCAGGAAAGTAAGAGACTATGTGACCCAGAGCTAGCGTTTTCGGCAGCAGCCAGAGAGGTTTTGTTAGTGTCGAGGTTATCCTCAAAGCTTTGGCTGGTGCGAAATCCGGCACGTGGTCTCAACCAGCCCCATGTGGGGAATTTCACTCTTGAGTCCCGGACAGCTGCCGTCATCCACTTCCTTGCTTTCATTCGACGACTATGCACGCCATTCAGGTTGGATAAACTCTCTAGCCGTCTATCTCCTAGCTGATCCTGCAACTCCGATGCATAGCAACATTACTGGAGCGTTCGAGATTACTTTAGTCCTGTGCGTCCCAGCTGATCAGCCGCTTGATTGGGCCGCATCAGTCTAATCCGCTTGGCGATAACAGGTCCTCAAGGAGAGCAAGTTCAAGGAACATGGAAGAATCACTCCTGGTTCGTCTCTTCCGCTCAAAACTACCACGTTAATGAATCGATCGGCTGAGAGAGGCAATCCCGCATGGTATCCCACTCCGCGTTTGAAACAGAGGAGTTCGTTGCCGCTGGTGATTTTTTGGCGTACAAGTTCCCCGTCTGGACGTGGTGGGTCCCAATCTGTCTTACGCGTTTGTGATTCTAGACGTGCCCAATCTGAACCACTACGAATGCCAGGGAGAAGGGCGATGCCGTCAAAGCACGAGAGTACCTCCCAACCGACAAGCAATACTTGATAACGCGCGGAGTACCATGTCTTCGTCGTGCAACTGCCCTCGCGTATACCGATGCTGACGAGGATGCGGAACGCCTTCTCTCAATCGGCGATCTTTCCTCAACAGGCAGCGAAGGAGACGAATGGGTAGAAACCCACACTGGCCGACCGTCAGCTCACGATTCCGCTGGGAATGCGGGTGTAATTGATGATATCCCTGATCTCGATGGTGCGGGAGATGTAGACCACGTCACCGCTGGTGTTGGGAAGGTCTCTCTGTCTGGGCAACCCCCCGCTGAAGAAACGCCCGATTTGGACGATATACCAGATATGGAGGAGGACATTGAGGAGGGTGACGATGAAGCCACCGCCGCCCCACCTAAACCCACAAATGAAGTCATAGATGCTGCGTACGTTGCATTGGGCTCATCTCCCCCTCGCATCGCCTCTTATATGTACCCGCCCACAGCGAGATTGAGGTGGCCAAGGGAAACCTACTTCAAGTGCGAACCTACGACGTTATGATCACTTACGACAAGTATTACCAAACACCACGTATCTGGTTGTTGGGCTACGACGAGGCGAGTTATAATGTACCCCCGCTTTCAAAAGGCTACTGTATTAACTGTATTGTGCGTTGGTAGAACGGAACGCCGCTTACCCCTCCCCAGATTTTCCAAGATGTTTCCGCCGATCATGCGTTCAAAACGGTGACAATTGAGCCATTCCCCCACTCAGGAAATCTACGAGTGGCGTCCGTACACCCATGCAAACACGCAAGCGTGATGAAAAAAGTGATCGAACGTATGAACAGCAGTATCGAGGAGCAACAGGCTCTTCGTAGGGGTCCTAGTTCCACTACGAAAGAGTCCAAGAAGAAATGGGGCGTCTTCGGTGGTGGCAGCAAGAAGGGCGGGGAGAAATCCCCCGGGCCGGTGGGGGACGAGGAGGAGATTGAGGGTTTGAGGGTTGATTTCTATCTCGTCGTTTTCCTCAAGTTTATTGCCTCCATCGTTCCTACAATCGAGGTCGATTCCACTACTGCATTCTAGCTTGTGTACACGCTATGTCTTCGTGTTACTGTGCCTTTCTCTCACGCATGTAATCCCCACCGCGCAATTACACGTGGTCGCCGATGAAAGGATGTCAATTCCATTGACGGTTCGACTGACCCGACGACATCGGGGCGCGTCTTTGATATTTGCTCCAAGTCCGACTTTATTGCCGATATCGACCGCGGGTTTCAAGGGGCGATCACCACGGGCCCGGGCCCGCGTGGGGCATGACATAAGTACACGGCAGTTAACTTAACCGTCATCGAGTTTGATGTCCTCGACTCAGGGTGGGCTCACGCATACCCGTCGACAGCCGCACAGATAGAAGTAGCAAAAATAAATTCACAATGTGCGATACACTCGACTACAGCCCACAACAGAAAGCTACAGTCGACCAACTTTCCAACAGACCAACGCACAGCGCTCCCAAAACCTTGCATCCGATAATCGATACGTATGATGTTTGGGTGAGGGAAAAGGAGGTTGGAAGTGACTATCGAACGAGGTGAGATTTTATGATGAGTTTTCACAACAGGAGAAAAAGCAGATCGTAGGCGTGATGTCGTTCAACCGTGCAAACGTGCCCAAGAGGTATATACCGAGAATGGGGGATAGATGAATGAGAGAGTGATGGAATCGTGCCTCCTGGGCACATGTGGTTGATGATTGGTTCGTGTAATTTCAGCTCAGGAGTGGGCACGACCGTAGCGTTTGGTGAAGCGGCGGTGCTGGAGGGCACTGAACGGGTGGTCCTCTCGTTTATTGATTGGATTGGAGATAACCTGGACGTCGCAGCGGAGGTTGGGAGGGTTGGGGTCGGGCTGAGGAAGCTCGCCGTTGAGCCTGACGGGGTTGTTGCCAGGTAACTTGGGGAGTACGCCGGAGACTATATGACGGATGGGATGAGTAATGCATAGTGCCAGCTGTCTGTGAGATAGGCGTACCATCTTCGTCAATCTGAGTCGTGATAGTGCAAGTGGTCTTCGTGCGGCTCATGATTCCCTTGTCAACGCAGCAGGTGAAGTCACCGTAAGGATTACAGTTGCATTCGTCAACGACGCGCTGAAGATTGCTGCGCTCCCAACCCATGTAGAAGTCACCGTGGTACATGGCACCAGTAGCGTCACCGTTCGAGAAGCTGTGAGGGAAGAATCATGAGCAGCTTGTCAACGACTCAGGAGCACTGCAACATACACAAATGGCTGCTTGGGGTTCTTGGCCAAGTTAAACTTGTCGTTCCAATAGCCAGTGTTATAGTACATCTCGTTGAAGATACGGGGAATGTTGATCGGGTAGTCAGCGGGACAGTCACCGCTGTCGGGTCCTCCAGTACGGTAAGAGACGTGAGATTTGTGGTCCGTAGAGTCAACATCCTTTCCGTTCCAGCAGCTTTGGAAGTTCTTGACGATAGAAATGAGACAATCGATTTAATGGACTCATGCAGACCGAACTCACGAGTTGGGCACGAACACCACTGGGGCAGGGCACCTCCGGAAGGAAGTCGTGTTTGGTGGTGCCACCATTGAAGTTCAAGCAGAGGAAAGAAACGGCCTCCTGTTCGGGGCTTCCCTTTGGGGGTGCCTTGGCAGAATTTCCAGAAATCATGCGGAAGTTGTCAGGGAAGATGGTGGTCTTTCCAGGCTCATCGGGGAAAAGGTAGTAGGTGACGGGACCACCAGGCACGAGTTCGAAGGAGCCGTTCGCATACTCAAAGTACAGCTGAGGGAACCAGTACGCGGACTTGTCCTCTTGGATACCAGTAGAGGTACACTCCGATTCACGCAGGTAATCCGAAGAGGGGATCTCGACTCCAAAGTTGGAACCACCAATGACCCTGTGGACGTGACCAGCGATACCGCCGGGGTTTACAATAGGGTCAGCACGTTCAACGACGAGAACGTCCTCTGTTGTGTTGTAAGTGGTTGAATCAGCGATCGACGAAAAGGCGGGAATAAGAATATCCGAGAAACTGACGACCAACGAGGAAGTAAGCCCTTGCAGACATCGTGAGGGCAAGCAAGAGGAAAGAAGAGAAGGAAATCATCGTTGTCGTGGAAAGAGAGGGAGTGAGTAACGAGAGTGTGTAAACAGGCGAGTGCCCGAGGCGGGGGGGATTGAAGGGAAGGGATTGAAGGTTGAGAATTGTCCATGCCACATTATATACCTCTGCATTCAATATATGCACCCATCAAAACTCAAGGCCCTGGCCTGCCGATCGCGCTCAGGTACACCGATGATGCGATCATTCTCAAGGCCAAGGCTCGTTATTGGATGACTGCCCGTAAGGCTACACCGTGCGCACACAAGTCCAGGCGAATACCCAGGGACTTTGAATGAAGGTGCAGATACCCCAACTGTTCTGTTGGGTCGTAGGCAGCGCGAATCTCGGCTATTGGCACCCTTCTGCGACGTTTAGAGATTTTCCATGATACATCTGGCGTGTGACCATGAATAGACATCCATTAACTTCCGTCGTCTCCATAGCGTCAAGCGAGACATCGCCAGTGAGTTTCACAAGTGCATTACATATACGCCCCAAGTGGATGGCCGTCCGCAGGGCCAGAGGTGTATATATCCATCGTGGAAGGGTTCCACCAGCAGAGCTTTATTTCGTACTCTCCAAGAGCATACGGCAACGAGATCGAGAAATCAAGCCTCAAGGCGACACCAATACCCGACGGGGGTTGAAGTAGGCGGGGTTGCGGTCCTTCCCGATCCCCGTAACTTGAACGATTTGCCGGCTTTCAAGTGAAATTTCCCGAGCGCTGCAGTTCCAGATGGGCGGTTTGGGGGACGATGTCTACGGTCCGATGCAACGGACGGGGTCCTGATAGCTCCCTCAACAGGCTCCGGACAGTTGTCTACATTCGTGCACACACAATGTAGTCCCACGGACATATCACCCAGCCTCACTAACTCCCACTATCCAACAACGCTCACGATCTGACTTTCTGACTTGCGTTTCTTTTTCTTCTCTTTGTGTTCCCCCTTCCCGCTGTCTCCCTCAGTAACCCGTGTCCCATCACTATCGCCTTCGTGGTGGTTACCCGGTCGGCGTTTTTTCTTTTTCTTCCGATCTGCTTGATCACCTTGGGAGCCCACTTCCTCTAGCACAGTGGGTTGGGGCGGTTTAGTCGGCACAGGCACATCCGGAGTTTCGTCGGCCGTCGCTACTTTCGACTTTGACTTTTTTGCCTTGGACTTTTTCTTTGTTGATCTCGCCTGCAGAACGGAGTGAGGGCCGTTTCTAATTGATCGGATTTAATTGCAAAGAATGAAGAAAGCTTACCCCTTCTGTGTCGATTGCTGGAGGGATTTCTGTTACTGGTGGTTGGACAGAGGTAGGCTCCTGCCCTGAGGACGAAGGTTCCTCTTTCTTTTTCCGTTTCTCAGCCTTCTTCGTCACCTTCACTCCCTCATCCTCCTTCACTTCCTTCGACTTCTTCTCTTTCTTTTTCTTCTTCTCCCTCTCACCCACCCCCTTCAGGGCATCTCCATCCTATAGCCGCGTTAGTTCCTTGTCGCTAACACACGAAATTGGCGTACCTCGACAGGTTGGAAATTGGGGACCTGAAGCGGACTTTCGGTGATGGTAACTTCCGAAACTGATTTGCGCTTCTTCCCCGATTTTACCTATAGGTGCGGGATCAGGTTTCAGGAACACTATCAGCAACCCGGTAAGTCTTTACCTCGACGCTAGCCTCGGTCGCATCTGGTACGCCGTCGGTATCCTTCTGTTTCTTTTTCTTCTTCCTCGGTGGTTCGGAGGTCTCCTGTTCATCATTAGAGCATGCGAGTCAGGTACTTGATAGAAACGTACCTTGGACTCTATGGTTTCTGGCTCTGCCTTTCGTTTCTTTGGAGTTTCTGCTGCAGGTTGGCCCTTCTGGGTATTGTCTTCGACTGCAGGGGTATCATTCACAGGCGACATCCGGACAGGAGTTCCGAGAGGAGTATCGTTTGCACCAGTAGCCCGGTGCACATTCTGCTGTTGCCAATGGGATCGGTTGTTCCCCCACTGCCTTCCTCCGCCCTGTGGCCGCGATCGTTGGTGTCTGCCGCTCCCCTCAGAACCATTCTGTTTCTGTGACCCGATAAGATTAGCTGTGGCAAGTACAGTGACGCGTTCGCTCACCCCGTCGCTGTACAGCTTCTTCTGGTATTTTTCTGCCTCTGATATGCACGAGGTGTGCCCTTTATAGTCCGCTGGAGTCTCGAAGCGTTTACTGCAGTCGATACAGTCGAACGATGAGTGGCACATAGCCCGGTGTTTGTCGAGCTTTGGCTTCGTAAGGACATCCGCACAACCTGTGAAAAGATTGAGCTATGCGACAGACGTGAGGCGGGATATCATCACCGACCATTGCACCTGTGGTAGAATAGCCATGAGCTGGCTGAAGTACACGTGAGTGGGTTTGGATACGCACTGGAATGAGACCATTGCCACCTTCCGTTGTCCCCAATAGAGGGTGACCTTTACTTGCCGATCACTCGATTGGAGAAAATTGAGATTTGATCTGGACTTGATTGCGGTGGAGACAAACAAGTGCAAACAAGCTCCCTGATCCCCCATGTCACGGCCAAACGCGTCCAACCAAGAACTCCCGCTCGAGGTCATCCTTTCTCTTCAACGCATTCTGGACGTCCAGCATGACAGTGATGCAGAAACTTTTAATGATGTCGCTGGACAGTTCGACACCGTCGGCTTCTTGAACCAGGCGTTCCCAACCGGTTAGTTGCCCACACATAACCTTCGGTACATACATACGCGTCGGTATTGATTGGAGAATAAACCTTGATGGTCCCAGAGGCATCCCTCGGCGAACTTGAGGCTGTTCAACAGCGCCTGGCCGAGAACACACGAGAGATGAAAGCCCAAATCGACGAGTTGACTGAAGAGCTGAAAACGAATCAGGACCCGAATCGTATGCAGTTGATTCAAGAAATGATATCGGTACGGTCTCTTGCTACCCCTGGCTTCTCTGGGTGACGAGTGCTGGACGGCCCCAATGTAGGAACTACTGGGTCAGATGTCTCGCATACAGGAGAAGGCATCCGAGTCGGAGGCAATCGTCAAGAATGTCACAAAGGATATCCAAATTCTAGACCTGGCTAAGAGGAATCTCATGTTGAGTATGACGTCCCTGCAACGACTCCAATCTCTCGGTGTGTTTGTTCCCTGCGGAATACCTACGGTGTGAACTTATCCTTCTGTCAGTCAACGAGATCGCACAGCTCGAGTCCCTAATTCGGGGGAACAAATACCACGACATTGTACACGCGTATGGAGTATGTTTCACAAGATTTCGCTTTGATTAGGGTTAATTTTCTGAAACGATTCGATAGGCGGTCAAACAGTTGTCCCTGACCTTTAAGCCGTACATCGCAGTTCCGACCATCGCTCAAGTTTGGCGAAAGGTCCAAGATATTCAAGGGGAACTCAGAGCAAAGGTTGACGCTGATTTCGATGCGTTGTACGTGAGGCGGACCACTCTCGATAGTATTGTAATCTCATCCGATGTTCACTCCATTCCCAAAGTTACCTTCAGACTTCTTCACCCGCTCGCACGCTCCCGCCGGAGGCAGTCAACTCTATATGCCTAATCGCCGATGCGATAGGTCCTGATGTCCGCTTTCAGATGGTGGAACGTTATGTTGGATCGGAGTTCAAAGAATACCGACGTATTTTTAGACCTTCCGACGAAGCGGGAGGTTTGGACAACGTTGGCAGGCGGTTTGCTTGGTTCAGGCGGGTCCTGGCTCGGCATGAGGCCGAAATGGAGAATGATAAGGATAACAAACGGGTCTTTCCCGATGATTGGAAGGTCGGATGGGCGATGTTTTCCAAATTCTCGGAAATCACTCGAGAAGATTTGGCGGTTGTGCTGTCAAAGACGGGTTCAACACTGACGGTGCAACAGTTGCTTGATACTTTACAGCCCACGATGGAGTTTGAAGCGTTTATGTCTCGAAAATACTCCGCATCGGTATGCACCGATCTTGTATCACGATTCAACAGCGTTCCGCGGCTGATTTCCGTAATGCATAGCTAACAGAGCTTCTAGCCCATGGTAATCCAAACGACCCGAGGCCGCATAAACCGATCACATCCGTCTTCGAGCTTCATATGGGCATCTTTGTTGACGCGCAGGACAGGTCCGCACCCCGATCAATGTACCTCGAAGCTATTCACTAACTGTCAGATGCGTACAGAGCCCTGTCGGATATGCTGGCGTCTCATCGAAATGGACCCAAGGCACGGAGCTCACTAGAAGCGCGGCCATCTTTTGACGTCCCAAATCCGGGAGCGGAGGAAGATTCCACACCATTAATGGTCCACCCTTCATCAACCGAATTGTTTTACTTCATAGGCCACAACCTCGAGCAGTGCGCGAACCTGGGAAGAACTGGAACGGGGAAGGCGTTATTTGATCTCCTTGGTATACATAAGAAATGGCTGAAGGTCTACGCTGAGGACGTGCTATTAGCGACCATGAAGAAGTATTGAAACCCTCGTTACCACGTTATTATCTCATCGACCTGTCTCCAGGCCAGTGGTCCAGTTTCAACCCCGCAAATCGGTGGAGAGCCGCTTGGACTCCACTCAAGTGAAGAACGCATGTTTGGCGATCAACACGGCAGACTACTGTCAGACAACAGCCATGGAGGTCAGATTTCTTCTCCACTGCGACGCTTATCTCGCATCGCCTTGACCAATTATATTATTCGTGATATAGCTCGAGGAAAAGATCCGGGAAAAGATCACTGATGAATACAAGCAAAACATATCATTGTCGGAGGAATTTGACATGTTCATCAAGTACGTCGTTATGACTTCAACCTCACGCCGGCGCTTCATTGCTCATGCGCGCTCAAGTGTCATTTCTGTTGCTATTGTGTCTCTACTGAAGGAGTTGGAAGTGACACTCGACCCCTCGTGTCTGGGCATCGCGCGCACCGCGTGGTCTCAACTAAACTTAGTCAGCGGTCCTTCCAAGAATGTCCTAGATCTGACTCAGGCGGTCGAGAATGTTGTCCGAGCCGTGAAGGACCGCATCGAACGGCCGAAATACACGCGAAATTTCTTGGACAAGGCCGCAAGGTCTGTACCCTTTACGTTAATTTCGGGCCCCACATTCAACTCTCCACCCAAGCCTGATCTTGGCTAAGTTCACACACGCCCTTGTGAAGAGCCGACCACTTAAGGAGACGGGAGCAGAACAGGTGAATCAGATCTTGGGCGGCGATCGTCGTGACTCACGGCGGAACAGTTGATTATCGACCTACAAGCACTCAAGGCCTGTCTTATCAAGATGCCCGGTGGAGATTCCACCGTTCCTGCAAGGTGCGACGCGGGATCACACCTTGCCGTGTTTATTCGCCTCACTTAATTCTGCGTAGCTACACGAAAATGGTCAACAAGAATACGCAGCAGTTGGAGTCGCTTCTAAAGGTCATAGTTACTCCAGCAGTGTGTCATTCGCCTTTTCTCTCTCACGAGTCTCGGCCAACCGCTACTTGATCTCAGGATCCCCCAGAAGGCTTCATCCTGAACTACACATTATTGATCGGGGATGCATCATTCTCTAACTTTCAAAAGGTACGTAGCACATTTTAGATATCGTGGGGCAGGTTTCATTTGTGACTCTTGGCAGATCCTCGACCTCAAGGGAACTCCGAAATCTGAACAGAACGGACTGCTTGACTCCTTCCTGACAATTACGAGCACCAAGCCTGAGCTCGGGACGGCGTCTTTCCTGTCATCGCTTGATATGGACCCTTCCGTCAATAACATCGTCGCGACCACCTCGAGTCCTGGAGGAAGTCGCGTATCGTTACCCAGCTTAGTCGCCCAGGTGTCATCGTCGGGTGGGGGGGACAACATATTCTCGGCGCTCGCGTCTCCCCCACCTGTAGAAAAAGACGCGAGCGCGAAGAACGACCCTTCAAACGAGAAGAAGCGCGAAGTGTTTTCGGACTTCCGTCGGTTTGTCAGCTTCGCTGTCAGGCGAGAGAGGGGGGAGAAGGCAGATTGATGAGAGTGCGATAGGTACTATCTCCACGCCGCCCAGTGGCGCTCTCACGTTATTACTCTTCTGACCCTCTATTTTCCCGCTGGTGGACGACAGCAGATATCGATCGACCGCGAATCATTTGTAAACCAGGCGGCATGACGCGGGAGAAGCATACCTTAATCCGCTCACGGTACTTCACTAGCACCGGACACCCTGTAGATGGATTAAATTACGAAACGACGCCCGCGGTGGCAGCCTACGCGATCTGGCAGAAGTTAGATATGAATATCTGAATGATGAGGATCGGAGCTAAGCTGTGCCATCAACGAATCTGAACGGCCAGACTCACATGAGGCGTAATCGCTAGCGATTTGTTCAAGGGTCATGTTGAAGTGCCGCTCGTACTGTGAATTGATCCGGTTTCTTCAACTGGGCCACCCCGGGGTAGAAAATGAGCGCCAAACCAGCCCCACTGCTTCCTACTTCGGGACTCCTGCTCCCACAGTTCTGGAGTAGTGACAGTGGGAAAAGGATGCCTCGATCGTGGGATCCACTCCATGAGTCCTGTTCGTAGGATCCCCGCTTCTTCTCGCGAGAGTGAGAAACAATCCACATCATCTGCCATGTGGTGGCTTCAGCCGTGGTACTGGTGTAATCTACCCGAAGCGCCATCGATGTTTCTATTCGGTACCATGTCGTGCCAGTTTTACACAACACTTCCTCGAGATAAAATCCACTCCAATACAGCGTCACGATGGGTAATTGTCGTTAGTGGGCAGTCGAGATCTGCGACTACCGAGGTACGGCCTCTGAAGGCGGCGGCACCCAAGGAGTCTGGACAATCGGCAGCTCACATGTCTGTCAACACGGTAAATCAGGTATTATTTCAACTCTGATCTCTGACTTACCGAACGATGTGGCGCGGTACCGCTCGCCAATTGAATGATGCTCCACCACAATCGTCACGACAGAGAAAGTGACCGGGTACATGGGCGGCACCCGTCGTCCACCTGCATGACGTTTAGGTTCCATGTCATTGACGCGAAAAAATCACGCCAGATATCTCACGCGGGGGACGCTGGAGGTCAGGGTACTATTATACGACCCGCTTGCTCCTGGAGAATTTTCAAAATGGCTTCCTAGAACCAGCTGTTCAGAACACAATAGGTGGTGAAGGAGTGGGCGGATCCCACGAGGCTTCGACTCGGACCGGCTACGACCTTTTCCACTGTTCATGACTGGATTGGAAATAGGCGAGAGATACGCGGGGGCCGGGAATCCAGACCCACTCGTATTCCAACCGCCCCCACTCTGTCCAAGTGTGCGCGATCGAAAGTTGCGGAATGCCGATGCATGGCACAGCCACTAGCGGTGACCGACCTCTCGAACAATTACATCTCCAAAGTGCGGCGACTAAAGTCAATCCTCTCCCGCGGAGGAACCCCGTCTCGTCATCTCAGATAGATCCGCGGCAGCGTGGTTCCGTTCCCGGACCCAATATCTGACTTCTCACGGTGCGAGTCTATGAAGCTGGTTCCACCGAATACTTAAGGCACGATGGTGCCCGCTGGATGTTCACAACAATCTCCCTTCGCACACACATCCTCTCTGTAAACATCGTAGCGAAGAGTCGACCAGATCATGACAGGGACATCTTTCACCTGCGCTCCATGCCGGTAAGTCACCTTGCGCCGACGTATTTCGCGGTTGACACGGTCTGACGTGGTGCTAGTCGCAAGAAGAGAGTGAGCTACACCTCCCCCTCCCGTGAAAAACCTGTTCTTAATATAACAGAGATGTGATGGGGCTACCCCAGTTTGCGGACGTTGCGCCCGCAGCATCAACGCCAATTTGTGCACTTACACTCCGGCCAGTGATTTGGTTCAATACCAGAGCACTCTGAGAAAAGGGCTCGCTTGTGTTCCTTGCAGGTCAGCCACAAGTTTCTCCCGATTTGCTGACTTGATGTCTTACACTTCCTCCGCAGACAAAGGAAGAAGGTAATCCGATCATATCCATCACCGCCCTCCGGCTTACACACTTCCGCAGAGGTGTGACGCTGGGCGTCCCCACTGCAGCACCTGTCAGGTTATCGGGAAAGTCGACCAATGCGTATATACCGATCAGCCTCGGAAGAGCCCTTCTGGGAAACCTCCGCCAGATACCGCGCAGAGTAACGAGAATTCTCCGTCGCCGACACCAGAGGTGCCTTCATTCGCTCCAGCAGAGTCGGAGTCTCTGTTCAACGACGCTGTATTCCTGGCTGATCCACTGGCTCTGACGTCGTCGGCCGTTCGAATGTCAGAACCCGACATTACTCGCATCCCGCTGGTCGACGTTTTCTTTTCCTCAAACTCGTTCCATAATCACTCCTCCCAGACGCCTGACAGAAATCTTGATGAACTTACTTCGGCTATGTAAGCACCCCGGCGTTGACATATCCTCGGCCGAGTGCTTATCAACGCTCCACAGACGTGTGTTCTTCATAGCTTACAGCAGCCGCATGGGCTATGTGCTGACACCAGCGAAGAGCGAAGCCATTGCGGAGGGTGACTTCATCAATCCCAGTGTCCACCCTTACTTCATCCACCTCTCCAATATGCTCGGGTGCTACTTGTATCAGGAGACGCAGCTGGACTTCCGACTCCTGTACCTGAACTCACTCTTGGTCACCGCCTGTCGGGAATCTGTGACGACTCTCACGGAAGATGTTGATCCGCTCGCCTGCGCCCAAGCCAATCTGCTAGCTGCCCAGACGTTTATGTACACCAACCACGTGAACCACGGCCTTCAGTATTTCCGTTCCGCCAGAGACATCGTGAACAGGCATCACTTGCGCCTGGTCCCGGCACAGACACCCGGGGGAAACAACTCCGGGTTATTCCAACTCACGCAGGACGCACGAGAACGGATAAGTCTACTCTCCCAGGCCTTGTATACCGACGCGTACATTTCCTTGGTGCATGGGGAAAGCGGAAATCAATTCTCGAGGCTCGAAACGGAGTTCCGCTTCCATCTTCCGGTGAGATCATCCCGACCTTGGGAGATTTAGTGCTGATATGGACTTGTGATGACTTTAGCTCGCCTACCCGGACATGCAGCGTGACCCCGTTGTGATGCGGACCAAGAGCATGTTTCTGATCAGGGATGCCATTCACCAGATGGATACAATAGGCAGCTCCGGTAATGTAGATAAACGGGGTGTTCCGCCCAGATGGCTAATGGAGTCAATAGGCACTGTAACGGTCGCCTGGCACGCAGAGACGGTCAAGATCCTCGTGGATCTCACCTATTTGGTCGACCAAATGTTGCCTTTGATGGAACAATTCGAACAGGTTCAGGATCACGACAGGAGCCTCTGCCTGAGATACGCCTCAATCATCTCTCTGACCACGATCGCCGAGATTCACAACGTGTTGAGCAACACCGCCCCGGACTCCAAGATCAAGCGTCTGGAGTCCTTGCAGACGCTCGCTCAACTGACGGAGGAGATTCCTTGGAACCTCCGCCACCTGATGGATCATTATATCTGTGTGAGTAGCGATCCCGATTTACCACGGTGATCATCGGACACTAACCGTTGCGATACAGATCTGCTGGGACAGGGCAACAGCACTGGTCGATTCGCTCCCCGCATCAGAACTTGGCGATTTGCCACCAGACATGTTTGTGGCAGTCATGTCTCATGCGAAGACCGAGTACGGAAACCGCCCCTCGTCTGTCTCCACCGATCCTGGTTCGCTGTGTGCGAATTTACGAGCTGTGGATGAGAGGCTTCGGTTGGCTTGTGAAGCACAGTATATGCTCCCAGGTTCCGCGAGCGGTATGGATGAAGACATATCACAGATGGTAAACTTTTAGATTTCTGACGTAATGACACATACAATCCCTAGTCCCGTAGTTACTATTTATTTTTATATGTACCCGCCCATGCTCATGTTGCTAGACTATTTATTCGAACTCGCTTCTCCAGATGCTACGGACAAGGGGTAACCCGAACTCAGACAGAGAACCAGTCGGGAAACGAATCACGAAGTTACCATTTTGACCACCCAGGTTTCCTCGCATTCGTTGTCGAGATAAAACAATCTTCTTTTGGCGAAATCGTCGTCCTTCTCGAGTCCGCGGAAGATGAAGTTTTCCGCGATCCAGTCGACCCTCTTGAGGTCTTTGTCTTTGTCGACCTCGGATTGCCTTTGTTTAGCAGCTTTCTGGACTTTTTTGGCCTTGGAAGGGTCGTGTGACAGGACGCCCCACTCCGAATCGGCCAAGGGGTGTTGAAGGGCGGCGTGCAACGCGTTCCACACATCGTCGCAGGTGACGGGGTGTCCAGTGGTCTTTATCTCGATGGTCCAAGGAAAGTCCTTGGAGATAAGACGAACGTGGGATGCCTGGGTGGCCGTTGCGTGTGCGTGCCGATAGGCGTAATAAGTCGCGTTTGGGATGGCAGCCTCAGAAGAAGGCTGGAACCGGACATCCATACGTGCTAGGGTTGTGTCTGCAGCGAGGATTGGGTGGAGACTAGGATATCTCCGGCTCTTGGAGGCGAAACGATCGGCTGCCGAGAGACAGGTGTCAGATTTTGCTGATAGGGATCGGATCGCAGGAAGAAAAAAATCGGAAACGCACTATGGAAAAAACCTTCCTTGGGTTCTGTCCAGGCTGGCTGTTGCCAATATCCACCATGGGCTGGTTGTGGCTGGGAATACCCGGGAGGGATCTGCCCCCATCCAGGCGCACTGTGATTCCAGGGATTCATAGACGAGATTTGGGGGTGGATATGGATGTGGAATGCTGATAACCCTGTAGTTGGAAATTCGGGCCGCCCAACGCATCAATAACCGATGCGGGCGAACCGAGCAGCCATCTCAATTTTTAGCAAATGGGCCACGCCCAGCGGGTTCCTTGACGGAACAACCGAGGACAGCACGGACGATCGTCGGGGCCCGATCGTTTGGCGATCCAATCTTCTTGTAGTAGACACAACAAGCGTGTCCAACACTTTATGGTATTGTCTCTTCCACTCGAGGACTTTATATTGACTGCTCAATCTCAGAAGGGTTCACAAACAGCGGACAAACCCCAACCCTGTCTGACATAAATATGCAGATGTGCTGCCTCCAATCACCCTGCCACTCCCTCGGATCCCCATGAGCTGCGAGCGCTGTCGGTGAGTATCCCCACTTCCTCCCTCAAGTTCACTACTAAACCACATTGCTCTTGGTAGTCAGAAGAAGCGGGTAGGTCTTCGCGTTTCACGCCACGTTATTGCTTCTAACGTTCTTCGCAGAGGTGCGATAACACCCTGCCCATCTGCGCACCATGCCTGAAGGAGGAAAATACCACAGAATGCGTTTATCCTGTGCAGAAGCCGGGTGCAGCTCTTAGGAAAGGGCAATCATGCATCACATGTCGGTAGGTCTTCGTTACACGTTACGACTCGCACTGTGGTTCATTCGATCGACGTATTCGATCGTACAGCCAAAGGAAAAAGGTCTGTCCCTCCGCTCAACGGCGCCCACTGCTCGTCTTACCAACGAGAGCAGAAATGTGATGCGAAGCGCCCCGTTTGTGACTACTGCCGCCTTTCCGGAAAGTCGGACGAGTGTGTATACGAAGACGCGTCGAAAAAACCAGCGAACACGAGCGAACATATCCAACGTCGCGAAATACTTCCAGTGGATACTTCTCCTACCGCTGAAGTCTGCCCTGCCTCCATCACTCCGCATAACCTGTCCAAGGAATTCTCTTGTGTGCTTCCCCCTCATTTATCGAAGCTACACCCATTGGTTGCGGCGTTCGTGGAACGGAGTGATGTGCCTCTTGACCCCTTCATCAATGCTGTGTCAAACGTATCCCTTGACGACCTCAGCCTAGTCTTGTAAGTTCTTTTATGCACGGCGCTCCGAAAACGGCTGAGAAATTTCAGCCGAATTATTTTTGACAGCCATAAACTGTCGGTGGGACTTGTACTCAGCGAGGACCAAAGGAAGGCTCTAATTCACGGAGACATGCAGGGTGGTGCTATCCATGCCTTCTTCATTCACTATGCCCACATCTGGGGTTGCCACCTCTATCAGCAATTCAGATGCGACTTCGTTTTACTCTTCCTCCAATCAATCTACGTCTACATGGCGGTAGAGTCTCTCTCGACCATCAAAGAAAAACAGAACCCGATTCTGTTCGCCCAAGCGCTCCTACTGTTTTCGGAAATGTACTTTCACACCCACCATCTGGACTTTGGGTTGAAATACCTTGAAATGGCCGCCGGTATCGTGAAGAGGAACGGCTTGCGGCTTGTCATGCGCTCCCAAACCTCGGCTACTGGATCTATCAACGTCACAGAAGACATCAAACAACGTGTCGGGCTACTCTCCCAATTGTTGTATGTGGAAACTGAATTGTTTCTCCTCACGGATAGAAAGCCGGACTTGTTCGAGGAACTCGAAGCGGAATTCAAATTTGATTTGGTGGTCCGTGGATGCTTCCCCCTTTGAGTAACCGCACCGTCGGTCATGTTGCTAATCTGTTTCGGTAGATCGCTTATCCCAGACTCTCCAAGATATGCCCAGTTGTCATGCGTGCCAGGGCCGTGCTGTTGATCAAAGATGCAATTCATCTGAAAGGGGAATTTGAGAGACAAAGTGAGGTTTATCCTTTCGTCCTCGATGTTGTTTTCACGGTGAACCCACAAGGTATCCCGAACAAAGGGTGGTTTAGCGCCGCAACAGACTTGATTGAGGCTTTGGACGTCCAGGCAAAGGAGGCACTAGCCCTCATGAATCGTGTGCAAGAGTATCAGAAAGGGCCCGAAGCTATCTGTCTTCGCTGTAGCGCCATCATCTGCCTGGTCACCATCGCCGAGTTGTACGACAGAATCTTCGAATCTAAACAAGATGACCGGTACTCCAAGGCTTGTTTGGATACCCTCGGAGACGTTTCTACGGTCACGCAGGGATTGCAGGAGAATGAGTACTACCTGTTGGATCCGTACGTCGGGGTGAGTAAGAGCGCCGACTGTGCGGCAACTTCGTGTGTATGTGTATGTACTGAATAAAACATGGGCCCCATTCTAGGTCTGTTGGAACGTGGCGGCGGGATTGATGCAGAAGCATTGGAAGCCTGCCTGTATAGAGCCCTCGCCTTCCTCGGATTTACCCAGTTCCGAGGAGGGAGACACGTCCGAGGCAAGGACTCAGGACCCTCGAATCGATTCAATCCTTCGTTCAAAGGCCACACTGGAAATGAAATCACGGCTAGTCCCTGCCGGACCTGGTTCTCTGTGTGCGAAACTGGTGGCGATGAACGAGAAGCTTAGGACTAGGTGCCCGGACCGAGTCGCGCCTGACGAGGTCAATAGAGTGTTTCGGTATTGAACAAAAAGTCACCGGTCACCGGTCATAAGTAGCGTCGATGATAAATACCGGGGGTCGGGTCAGCGCGTCGCATTGCTTCATCAATACTTCTCGTCATCCGTTGAACGTGTATTGTAATACAATCATATCCTTTGTTTGAACGTAAAGGAATGCTGAGAACTCCATCATCCCCTATCAATATCCATTGGAGTGCCACGGTGCCGGGTGTTGATGGCTTGCTGGACTTCCAGTCTTTCAAGAACAGCCTTTCGCAGACTAGAGTCTGCGCGTGTCTGCTTTTTGGGCGTAGCGTCCATTGATGTATTAACAGGTATCGAACTAGGATCGGAGGTTGCCAACATGCGGGGCGGGACGATGATTGGTATTTGCTGCGGCGGCGGCGGCCACTGAACGAATGCTCGTCAACGGCTAGGCAGGAAAATGACCTGTACCAACAATCACCTCTCGATTTGGTTGGTTCAAGTGTAAGGCAGCCCACGGCGGAAAGTCACGTTCAAGCTGTATGATGTGGCCTTCGAGGAACTTTAGTCTGTCGGTGATCGAGTTTGGGGGTAGTGGGACTGGATGGAAATTTATTAGAGCGTTAGGTCTCGGGGAAGATTGCTCCAGCGAGTGTACCGTAGCGGACGGCCAGATGGTCTTCAACGTCGCGGAGCCTGCTCTCCAATACAGTTTGATTCGCAGGTGTGACAGGTTGTTCCGTGCTTAAGGTTTGTTCTGTTCTCAGGGTCGAACGTAGAGGTCCATCTTCGTTCTTAGCGATGTCGTACTTCATCTGTAGGTCTCTGTTAATCGACTTGGCGTCCGTCCGTGCGCAGGAAGGTGCGTCCCCCTGTGGGTCGCCTTCGGGATGCTGGGACCTCCGGGTGAGGAATTCGGCCCTATTGGAAGCGTCATTGCGAGAGCGATTTCTCGCAAGGAATAGCGATATCTCCTTAATCGTCTGACTGGCGAGTGGAGGTGAACGGGTACCCTGCCAAATTCTAACGGCAGCCTTGGCGTACCTTTGAGTTCTAGGCTCGGTTCCAGAACGTAGGTGCACATGCTCCAACTTACGTTGATCGAGGGATCTGCTCTGAGGCGAGCGTTGTGGCTGTTTCCCCAAACGCTACCAATACGGGATCATGAGAGGCCATTACGTCGTTGGTGCGGCAAGCCGACAGACGCAACTCACAACGAGAGAATCGAGAAGGTCGTCGAGAGCGCCGGGGATGATTTCACGTTCGAAACCGGGGTTCATTGTCACCATATCTGCATCAAAACCGCGCACGGCCTGGGTTAGGCCTGCTACAGAGAGAAAGTCCCTGATCACGGCGTTCCATTCTCGAGGATTATCAGTAGCAGATGGTGCTAGAGACGGCTGTGCACCACTAGCTGACGCAGGTTCCAGCCCTTCACAGCCTGAACGATAAGCGAATAAGGTCTAGTGATTTTTTTCGACTTCGCACCTGTCCTTCTCTCCATCTCGAGTATCTCGAGTAATGGGCGGAAGACGGTGAGGTAAGGTTGAGGTCAGCGCGGGCTCCACTGGACTACCGAGGTCACTCCCACGTGGTGGCCACGTGAGCGGAAGACAGGCTAACAACGATATCTCTCAGTTCTCAGCATTCCTCTCACTTCTCCTTTCTCCGCAGCGACCAATGCTATTCCTTTCCACCACACTCTTTTTCCTTTTCCTATCATCCGCCCTCGTTAACGCGGGCGACGTGGGTGTCGGTGGCTCATGCTCGGTCACTAACAACAGACTTCAACTCGGAACATACGAATTCTCCACCGACTGCAACTCCCTCACGTTCTGCAATCCAGAAACGAACCAGTGCGAAAGGAAAGGATGCAGGCGCGACGAGTTTCCCTTCGGATACGCCCCCGGTGCAAACCTGCCTCCCCGATGCGAGGAGGGTCAATTTTGCCCCGACGAACAGGACCGTTGTCAGAATAAGCTCTCCGTCGACAGTGATTGCCAACTCAACAGAGACGGTATGGCCACTTTACCGCCTTGGTCACTGAAGAGTTTCTTACTTCTCCACTCAACCAGACGAATGCCAACCTCCTCCGGATGCTAGTGACCTTACGGATACCTCACCCCATGGTCTCAACGTTGGCGGAGCTGTCTGTCTTAACTTTAAGTGCATGTAAGTTTCGCCTAGGTATACCCCCGTCGCCTTCGAATGCCTATATTCATGACAAATCTCCCAAGGTGGGCTAATGTGACGCTTGGTCTGCCGTGCGTGGTCGAAAACACTGCTTACATCTCTTACGGCGCCAACGATGAATACATCGATATCGTCTCACGGTAAGCCAGTTACCTCTGCATCTGCTTCTGACATGCGTTAAGTTTTCTGTAGTGACAACTGCAGAGTTGGACTCTACTGTGACACTAACCAGAAAGTTTGTATCCAACGAAGGGATGTTGGTGGTGCGTGCGATGCCGACAAGGAGTGAGTTTCCTCGGATTACGGAGATGGTCCGACATGGGCTGATATCCTATTAGATGTCTCTCCTATAACTGTGGCGCTGGTGGAACATGTGAGAAGGATGTCACAGAACCCAACAACCTGCCTGTTTGGGTGTACGTTGTGGTGGGCATCAGCATCTTCGGTGGTGAGCACCTCCCTTCCTCTTACGTTTTTCGGAGTTTTGACGTTTGACTCTTAGGCATGTTTGTCACCCTCTTCGGACTGTTCTTCTTCCATGGAAAGCAACGCGAGGTTGAGCGTGAGAAGCGTATGCAATACTGGCGTGAACAGGTTTGTGCAATTAGTGGTACCTTTACCCTCCCAAAGCTCATAGTATCCGTAGACCGCTTTCCGCCAGAATATCCTGCAGATGAGAGAAACCGCAAGAAATTCAATCTTGTCTCAGGGCTCTGTAAGCGCGCGTAGCAGTATGCTACATCATCATCGTGACCGCGACGGCTCATCCGATGATTCCCATGCTCCCATTTTGCAGTATACCTCCAAGTCCAGTAACTTGCGTCAGAATTTCCCAGACGACCGCGACGATTCCAGTTCGATTGTTCACATGTCCCAGCCTCAGCCTCAAACACTATACAAAGGGGGCAGATATTAATCCAGTCTTGATTCTCTTCATTTACCCTTGGCTCATTTCTCTTTTCTTTACCTGGACACCTTCTTCATTGTGTTAAATACAATTCCATCGCTTGAGAGCCCCCTAGACTTTGGCGTTCTACGAATCTGTGTGAACTGCCTGGGATTCTAAGCCGGTTAAGGGACAGCATGGCAACGTGTGACGGAACCATGGCCTCGGGTCACAACCCGGTGTGACCATGCCCTGGTAGTGTTGTTTCCCGGTCCTCGGGTTGTTCTCTGCCCATCTGCTCTTGACCGTCCGAAGACGATACCACGCGAGAATGTCTTCAAAGATGACGACGGCAGAGCCACAACCGCTCCCTTCACCTCCGTCGTCCCCCTCGCCTCCACCCACGCCTCCCCAGAAGGATGCACCTGTTCCGGGTCACATCAACCACGCCTACCTAACCCCGGACCCATCAACCACCAATAAGGGCAAAGGGCGCATGGTGGACGGCTTGATAGACTCCCAGCAGAGCGACCAGGATGATGGCGGCGATGAATACCCTCCAGATGAGACGGAGACCAAACGGATCGAAGAAGTGAGCGAAGACATTCGTAATCACGGTTCCGTCGCTTATTCACATCCCTTCCTCCCATGCGTGAACGTATTGCTCCCAGACTCTTCGCAAATGGGAGATGGAGGAACGAGAACGAAGGAGGGTAGCCCGGGAGTCCGGGTCTTCCTTTAAGTACTCAGTGCGAGGCGTTACTCGGACCGCGAGTGCGATCTGGGCGGGGCTACGCAGCCAACGGCCTCGGTCGAGGGGTGGAAATGGGGGCGGCCATCATCATGTGCTGCCGGACAACGAGAACGAGGACGGTTTGCCCCTCGAAGATCTCGATCGCACTCCCCCACCTTCCGGGGCAAACACCCCAACCATGAAACAGAGGTTTGATACCTCCCCTCCGTACTCGAACGCGGCGGGGACAGATAACCCATTCGAGAACCCTGATAATATTCGGAACGCTTCCATCACTTCCTTGAACACCCCGGACCACCCCACGATCCTCACGGAATCTTCTGAACCTCACCCAACATTTTCAAATTCCCAAGCGGATGAAGAGAAAACGAGGAAGGGACCACCACCGCCCCAACCACTGGGACTGCCGAAACCACGGACACCACCTCCACGAGGTTACCAAGACCAGGAGCATATCAGCGAGCCTCCAGACCTGACGGCTGCCCCATCTACCACGACCAGGGAGGTTAGCCGCACCGGACCGGGTGACCCGGAGAAGGATTCGAAGTGGTGGACTGAGTGGTTATGTGGTTGCAGTGAGGGTCCAGAGAGAGGTGGTTATATCCAGGTTCGTTCCCCTTTTTTTGTCCGCTCCCTTGGGAACTGAAACTCCTGCGCCCGCGTACTTAGTCTGGAAGAACAAACCCTAACGAATGAAGATACTCAAAAGGTCACGGCTGCTCCAGCCTTCTTCCCATCCCCGCGTGCTTTAGTTACGGTGGTCGAGTTTTGGACGCTGCTGTATCCCACCCAACGATACAGTATTTATTCACCCCGGATACCACTGGTATTTTTTCTTCACGGACGTTCTTTGTTGACAGTGGACAAGGACTACCTTTTGTTTCCAATGACAAACTAGATGCGCAGTCTCTGAATAGATGCACTGCGGATCGTACATTTTGTATCTATCCTGTAACTTAAAGACATGGTGTATTTCTGGCCAAGACACGAGGCCAAGACGATGAGGATAACACCAGTTGTAGACTCTTGGTGCTCAACTGGCTAGACGTGTCCTTGCACAAGGTGGGGGTAAACAGCAGATTTCGTAACAATAGATTTCGTGCATTGGTTCAAGGTATGACATTATAATTGGTAACGCGATCTCAATTGGTTGTAAGCGAGGGACTTGAAGATGTCCAAACGTGCAGCGTCTGGCAGTGCCACGGGACGGTGGCACTGGCATGTGTTATTGGGCCGAGGGGAACCTGACCACTTTTCCTGATTGTCCGACCTCGGATGGTCTGCCTCTAGAAGGCGTATCTCTACCTTGCTGAGGAAGAACCGCAACCTTCTCAGGCTCATATGAAACCTGGGTGATCTCGATACCCCCCTATACCACAGAAGGAAAAACATGCCCGAGAAGAAAAGGCGACAGTCAGACCTCAGACCATTGCGGTGATCCAGATTGAGCAAATCCTTCCGTACCTCGATATTAGTTGGCATATCCCGATTTCTGTTTCTATCGACCTCGGATATCTCCTCAATCCCAGTCTGGATCTCAGATTCGATCCCAGTTTCTTCGTCGCGTCTAGAAACAGTTTGCGAGGCAGGTGCAGACGCGGGCCGTTTGATCCAACCCACCCAATCCGCTTGTACGGCGTTCGAGGGACCCTGAGAAGTCCAAGTTCTCGTCAAGGAGACTGTACGAGAGTGGATCTGGCGGCTGAAGGAGAAGAACGGAATGGACAGGCCATCTGTCGCATTCCATGCGATATACCGTCAATATTCCTGTAAATCGCGGAGGTAGGATGAATTAAACCCACGGATGATGATGGAACAGAGGACGATAAAGGAGACGATGATTTGTAAGGTGGCTGCCAAGAACTCTTCTTGGTTTTGAGGCGGGTCGTGTGGAACCCTGAGTTCGGAGAGGGCAAGGGTAGAGATAAACACCGCCCCGACACCCATCTAGACGGCCAATTCGCAAGAACGTACGATGTGAGAATTACCGCGTGACTTACTGGTCCTGGAACAGGATCAGTTTACCGCAAGTGGGATCATAAACAACGACGCTTACCAAAATGCCCGGTGAACAAAGCCTCCTGCCAGGTTTTTATCTCCGGAACCCACTTATAAAGGGCTAGCAAAGCTGGGATCCGACGGAATGCGGCGATACACAGGAAGAGGACGACCAACCTCCAGGGGGTGATACCCAGCTGGGGGCTATCGAAAGCCCCGAAGTCCAACCATGCACCGATATAAATAAAGCAGGCGCAGTTCAGCATGAGGTCAACGACAGAAGAGAACGATTCTTTCTCGGTCTCCTCGTTGAATCTACAGTCCCAGGAGACGGACGTCCCTAGAAAATCAACTGAGATCGATTTCAATTATCGACAAAGGTGGCTTTCAGGTACCTGCAGCAAATGCAGCGAGCAGATCATCCATTCCCAGACAACTCGCGATTCCAATGGTAAACAATGCCAAGGCGAGATACTGAGCCACAAACGATTCGCGGTCCGCCAGGCCTCTGTCATGGGAAAAATTCAGGAGCTTGCGGAATCCGTATCCTACGGAACTCTCAGAAACTGGAAAGATGCTTGTATGACCACCTAAGTACTCACCCAACACAGCGCCAAACAATGTCCCGAGAATGACTTGGTCTGTGAAAAAGGGAGGTTAGCTCGAAGTGGATCGTCAAGAGGAGGCCGGAGAACCTACAGAGACATCCGACGAGGAACCACTTCCCAACCGCCTCTCTTCTCGAAGCCTCGACGGTGAGATAAATAGAGATGCTGAGAAACGGGTAAGCCAGTCCATCGTTCGACGCGGACTCGGCAGCGATGATTCGTCTCAAATTAACTGGCACATGCTTATGAGCGTACTTTCCACCTGTGGCCAGAGAGTAATCCATTTCATTAATGCCTATCCCACTTTGGGGGAGCCTAGACTCGCTCGGAAACACTTACCGACAATGGCAGCGGAGATCACCGGATCAGTTGGGGTAAGACATGCAGATATAGCCAAACAAGATATAAAGCTCAGTGAAGGGAAGAGCAGGGCCGTGAATCCTGGGGAGATGTGTAGAAAACCATTCACAGAGAAGGGGGAGTGTACACACCAGCAACAACGAACCATCCAATCGCCATGGTGGGGACAACAAGCACGAGCAACCCCCGAACGTGCTTCCACATATATGGGCCCGGCAACTCGATTCCGATAGCGAACAGGCCAATAGCTAACACCACCCTCATCACCTCGAGCGTGATAACCCCGCTCTCTGGGGCCCAGTGGCGAGGGTCGAACGCGCCCGCACAGTGAGGTCCCATAATCACTCCAAAAGCCGTTCCAACGACGACTTCGCTGATGTACAACTGTGGCCGGTGAGCATTTTCTGGTCCGCTGGGGTTTTAAGTAGCACAAACTTTCTCTCGAATAAGCAACGAAAACACGCTGAACTGGACGTGGAGTTAGGATAGCCAAGAGAGCTTGGGATGGCGGCCAAGGACATACCACGACGACGAAACCACCCAAGATGATGTAAGCCAACCTTGGCCCGGTAACCTATTGTCGGCGAGTTTGTGAACTGAGGGAATATTAAGATGGCGAACGGACTTCTAAGAGATTTATCATGTCGAGCACTTCGAGCTGGGGTGAACGAGCGGAGGTTTTCGATCGTTTATGCGATAGGTGTGCAAAAGAGGAATGAGGTAGACGCCGGATGTATGTACTGCTCTTATATATTCCAGGTGGATGCACCACCCCATGCACCACTGCCGCCACCACCTCCTCCTCCTCCTCCGCCACTGCCGCCACCACCAGAATCCCAACTGGGACTTGTCGAGTTCCAGCCCGTGTTCGAACTGGGACTCGTTCCCGATCCTCGTCCACCCCATTGGTCACTTCCCCCACCCCATGTGCTCGTTTGCCCACCACCACCACCCGGGCTAGCGTATGGATTGTTTGGACTGCTGGCCGCTTGCTGACCCCACGCTGGATCGGGAGGTTGCATGCCCATTTGTGTTTGAACGTCAGTACCCTCTATGCTCGGCATATCCGAAGCCGACTGAACAGCGAGAATCAGATTCGCCAGTTTTGCTTGTAGCTCACGAAGTCCCTGCATACGGAAGTAGGCCTGGTTTTAATGGATGTACGGTACTACGATCGGAACATGCGCGTACCTTTAGAACCACCTCTTGCGGGCTCACGCTGCCCACCGTCTCCACTTCAAAGTAGAAGCGTTTCGGTGCTGAGCTGTAATCGAACCCCTCATTCTCCTTAGGAGGGTCCTCTTCCTTCGCATTATCACTCAACGGCCACTCGGCCCGTTCATCGACCTCGAACCAATGCGTCGTATGCCTGAGCTTGTTGTATGGGTCGTACTCAAACGATACCGCAGAACATGCAGACCACTTTGCATGCTCTTTAGCGATCCCCTATCATGCAACCAGTGGTCAATGAAAGACACATAAGAGTGCCGAGGTTGGCACACACCTTTTTGGCTGTGCACTTGACACGCAGCTCTTGCCCTTTACGGATTTTGCAGATCAAGACCGGTGGGTGGTTAGGGTCGCCTTGGAATGATTATCAGTGAAGCCGTAACTCATAACCTCCAAATTTCCACGTAACGAGGCGTACCTTTACCCACTGGATGACCAAATTCTTCACTCCTCTTTGACAATTCGTCACCGGCCTCGCCCTCATCCTGATATGAGGTTTGAGGAACGACTTCGAGATGGTCGCTTGTTACGTGTAGGGTTTGACTATCATTACATGATATCCTTAGCACGAGCTGGATCGCGCAATATCGACACGACACGCTACAAGTACAATCCTGGTAAACCCCTCGGTCACCTCAATTCCATTCAAAATAATTCAACACACGAGACATACCCTGTTGTACCTCAACGCCTCGTCGCAATTCATGCTATTGAGCGGTATCATCCCCAAACGATGAACGATGAACTCGTCCGGAAGCACCGTGGTGTTCATTTCGACCTCCACGATGTCGATGGCTGGATTACACCCATTCAATTCAAATCGGATTTGGTGAGCATCGCGCAACGGTCGTCGGACTGACCGACAGTAGGAATTTCTGCCATCATGACGCGCCGTAGCGAGTTCGCGAACCTAGGGTGGAGTGTCCGTGGGCTGAGTGCTAGTCATGTGTTATTTGGATCGAGGCTTACGACAAATCGACATTTTCGAGGACGAAGTTGACCCTATCCCGCTTCAGATCTCGAACTTGCACCGAAGGCTCCATGAAGGTGTGGTTCGAGTTCAACTTTGCGTCCCTGAGGTGAGTTGGTTGTCTGTGAGAGAGCTGGGTCGTTGGAGGCTTTCTCACGCGTGTCCCTCTCTTCTCTCTACCATCCTCAACTATCTCTGACTTCTCCTCTCCTCACTGTCGTTCGTGGTGGCCTATCTTTCCCCTTCCGTGAAAACATGTTGGATCCTCTGCCCTTGGAACTGTCTAATTTCCCCGTCGTCCGGACCGACCACCCCCACTGCGTTCCCGTATCTGATGTCCCTAATAATCACGACTCTGCCGATCCACTTGAACTAACCACTGAAACCAGGCCATTGTCTCTGTCACCCTCAGGCTCTTGTCTCTCCTCTGGGTTGCTTGATCCCTTTGCCTCCGACTCTCTGGATGCGACCATGTACTCTGATCAATTTCCAGCTGGACACCGGCTAAACGAGCGGTTTGCTCGCTCGTACATGCTCCGCGAGGAAATCGGAAGCGGAGGCTATGGTTTCGTCATGGTGGCTTCGCGACGAGGGAGTCCTGTGGATGTCGCCGTCAAGTTTATCGTCAGAAAAAAGGTACCTTCGCATGCCTGGGTGCAAGATTCGAAACTTGGTCGACTCCCGACCGAGATCTGGCTTCTCAGCAGGATACGACATCCCAACATCGCGGGCTTTCTGGAGTACTTCGAGGACGACATCTATTACTACCTGGTAAGGTCGATGATTCGAATTGCCTTCAGTATTGCTCAGCAGCCGTGGAAAGGTCCAAGAGCTTCATGGTTCTCCATGGGTCGCAAAACGCTCGCCCCCAGCGGATGGCTCCTGCACGTCGAGGAATTACAGCTTGCCTGATCTCTCCAGCTCGTTCTCGACTACCTCGACCGCCGATTCCGTGCTTCTTACGCCAATGAGTTCACAGTCTCCAACATGCGAGGTTTTCGACCCACAACTGTTCACTCCGACCACGGATGAAGGGACTTTGGCGCAAACTAAATGCCCAATGACCGAAAAACCCGCCTCACGAAGAAGGGCTTCTCACGACCTCTTCGAGTGCATTGAACAATCCCCCGGGAAAAGACTACCCGAGCATCAAGCCAAGTTCGTGTTTAGGCAGGTGGTCGAAGCTGTCTGGTACCTGAACGGGCGAGGGGTTATCCATTGTGACATCAAGGACGAGAATATCCTGGTCGATGCGCAGCTAAAGGTACGTCTGTCTCATTTGGTACCCTCCTTGTCATGGATACACCTGACGCGCGGATCTTGGCCCTCAGGTGAAACTCATCGATTTTGGAAGCGCGGTCGTCGAAGATCCTTCCAAGCCTCGGCCGTTCTACGACGTCTTCTACGGCACAACTGCTTATGCCTCTTCGGAAGTTCTACGAAAGCGAGCGTATCGCGCAGGGCCGGCAGAGGTTTGGACCCTGGGTGTTCTACTTTCGTATCTCCTCACGGGATGCTCTCCGTTCCCGACGGAGGACGACGCTATTAAAGGGAAGGTGCGGTTAAAAGCTGGGATCGAGAGAAAATTGAGCAACAGTGTCCTGGGTCTGATAAGGGTGTGCTTAGAGCCGGAGCCCGACAGGCGCGCGACGATTGAGGAAGTTAGAAATCACAGGTGGTTGACAAAAGAATGAGCCGGACGGGCCAGTGGACCTTTTCTTGGCTGTACACACTATTTTTGTGACCATTCGATACATTATTTCCTACTTATTGTCCTTCCTCTCTCTCTACTGTTTGTAACCGCGCAATCTGGATTTGTAGTACTCACCCATCTCTCCGTGGTGAGGAAGTGGAAGGAGCGCTGGTGAACCCGGAAGTTGCCGTGGACCAATCGGGTGCTTGGGTTTGTCAAAGAGTGAACTTCCAACCTCGACGACTGTAGCACCAATCCTTCACCATGTCTCTCTCCGTCCTCAGATCCGCCGGTACTGCCGCTTCGCTGATATACCACCTGACCTGGGTCCTGATTTCTTTGGTTTTGAAATAAAATTAGCTGGAAGTGCGGCAACGAGAGCGACGTTAAGGCCGTCGACCTCTCTAGGTCTAGGCAGTCAGTGACCCATTTTCCGAAAAGCGCTGTTCCTATATCTCACCCCCACCACCACAAACGCGTTTTGGTACCGGAATTTCACAGCCCTTCGATCCTTACATTCTTCCAAACCGACTTCCTCAAACGATGCGCCGTTGTTCTCGACAAACCCGAACGAACCCATCACGACCATCGCCGAACGGGGTTCTACGCAACTGAGCGTCCGCGAACCGCAAAACAAGGCCGGTACGTCCCCTCCAGACACCCTCCTGGCCCTCCTACGAAGCGGTTGACGCGTTTGGTTTTCCGGGGGGGGACAGAGTACGTTTTGTCTACGTTGGACAAGATTGCGAATTGGGGCAGGCAGGGCTCGATGTGGCCGATGACGTTTGGTCTGGCGTGTTGCGCTGTGGAGATGATGCATATGGCTGCGGCTCGGTATGATCAGGACAGGCTCGGGGTTGTATTCCGTGCCAGCCCTCGACAGTCGGACATCATGATCGTGGCGGGAACCCTGACAAACAAGATGGCTCCGGCTCTGCGGAAAGTCTATGACCAAATGCCTGAACCTCGTGAGTGCCTTTCTTTCACGTTTCCGAGGACGTTTACCGACCGTTGGTTGTTTCTTCACTTGTGACTCCGGGGGACGGATCAGGTTGGGTGATTTCCATGGGTTCTTGCGCGAACGGAGGTGGATACTACCATTATTCGTACTCGGTCGTGCGGGGCTGTGACCGCATCGTTCCCGTCGACATTTACGTGCCTGGGTGCCCACCGACGGCGGAGGCTCTGCTGTACGGCATGCTGCAATTGCAACGTAAGATGAGGAGGAGTAGGAAGGGTGTGATTTGGTACGTCCACGTTCTGATGTGCCCCGCGAGCTACGTTCTTGGCGTACTGAGAGGTTTCGTCTCAGGTATCGCAAGTGATTTTGGTAGTGGGAATCGAATCTTACATAATATATTTCTCAACTCCCGGACGTGGGGCTGTTCCCAGATCTGCGCGTTTCTGGCTTTTGGTTGACATGGTGGGATCACAGCTGTTGGCTCGGGGATAGACATCCGAAGACACTTTGTTTTGCATGAGGGACCGATTGATTTGTTTGGATCGACCTCGGGGGGAGTTGTAGGCGATCGCGGATTGTTGATCCCGTGGCCGCGGGGCCGTGATCAGGTTTCGGACAATGTGCGCGGATGGGGTGGATGTGGCTCAGGGTCCCCCTCTGCGGCTGGGAACCGGCGATCTCTAACGGGGAAGTATAATTCGACGATGGGATCGCAGGGTCAGCACAGGTCGTCAGCATGAGCGTCCCCGGAGGAACTGTTTCATCTGAAGTCAATCCCTGGATTTGCGAGGGTTCCACACAACCACGTAATCATGGAACGCCGATTCTCGAGCGGTGGGCGCGCGGGTTTTGTGTGGGGCGTGGGCAAGCAAAGTTAACTTATCAGCCAGGGTGAGAAAGGAAACCCGAATGCGGCCAACACACTTGGAAATTCGATCGAAAAAAGAAGATGGGCAAAACGGAATTTCCACTGCGCAAATCCCACACGTCAGCTCTCGTTTTAACCTCGGATGTTTAAATAAATATAGAGCATGATTTACGCATAATGGCTTTGGCGAACAGTGTCCGCGCAGGGTTGCGGGGAAGAGCGGGCGGAGTTCCTTCCTCAACGGTCCTGGGGAGAGAGAGAGGACAAATTGCTGCTTATTGTGGGCGGCTGTGTGTTCTCGGGGGGTATGTAAGCGAACAGGCCATAGGTCGATCCTCGGTCTCTCTCTCTCAATGGGAAGGGGTGGGATGGGGTGTGGACGTGGAGCGAAGGCTATGGTAACAAGCATCGGCGCAGATCAATTCCCGACTGTCATCGGTACGCACGCAGTACGCGAGAAAGGGAAGCAAAAGAAAAAAAAAACTCTGGGGAGGGGTGGAGATGGGAAAAAAAGAGCCTAACGCCATGCTTGTTATGGAAACAAGCCCGTAATCGGCTCGGGATGTCGCGTGCTGCCACTTACTCATTTTTTTATGGGGGGGGGAAGGAGGAGGGATAAAGTTGAGCCGGTGCGTAAATCCCGGAGATCCCTGCAGTACCGTTCCCACAGTTACGTTCAGGGGTTTTTCTAAAATAGCGGCGGCGTTGCAGGCGGGCGCCTATGTGGGAACTCGATACTCACACACCATACTGGCCACCCAAACTTCACGTATGGATTGCTGCGCTCCATGACGGATCGTGTGTTCAGGTCGTCGGCTGAGAACGCGCTGTGCTCGTAGTGTGGGTCGTGGGTGATAAGGGGGGACGGCGTTTCAGCGTACCCGGTCCGTACGGGGTGTGGTCCCTTCCGTCCCTGTTCTGGGGTGTGGGTTGTACTATGCGGCGGCGCACCGAGGTGGAGGGATGCGGGACCACGACCCGTCGTCCCCTTGGGCTTAGCCCGGGCAGGTAACCCACATTATTGCCCGACGACGTGACGTAACGTCGATGATCTCCTCCCCCGAAAATCATATGGACGACAAACGCCTCCGTGTGAATCCGGACGCCGAATCTGGAGCTGGGCGTTATTTGTTTTTCGAAGCGCGGGGAGGATTCATCACGCAGATCGCCACATATGGGGAACACGAAACATTAGACACCCCTCGGGATTGGGAGAGAGAGAGAGATCGTCGGAATCGGGTTCGCCATCCCCGCGGCACGTCTCTCGAGCGAACGTTTGGGGGTGTGAGCCTGCGATGGTGGCGGGTGAAGATCCCCCCAGCCAACGTTTTTTCATACCCACGCGCGATCGGTCTTGTCGGTCTTTCCCCGATATGGGATGTGCAGATGATCTCGAAACAGAAGGGATTTACCTGGCCTTCCCCGGATCCAGAGGGGTGTCCCAAGGGGATAAGTCACGAAAAAGAAAAAGTTGTGATTCCAGGCGTGGGATTTCTTTTCTTTTTCTTTTTAATGGTGTGATGCAAAGGGATCATTTGTTGGACTGATTGGCTGGACCCAAGCGACGACACCTCATGAGCGTAGATCTGCCGTATAAATATCAACAACGAGCGGTTCTCGCTCACCGGCACCCCTCTGCGATTTGATCGTGATCTACACTGCCGGCTTGGGTCGGCCCTAGTTATCAGGCGACGGGCTAACAGACCGCTCGCTCGCTTTTCCAGCATACCGTCGTCGGGAGCCAAGCCCAGGGCAAGGGGGGCGGAGACGCGGACTGCAGCCGACCGGAGTAACGGAACCCACTCGGCGGTTCCGTCCTGCCTTAGCACACACACACACACACTCCAATTCGTTCGCTTTATCATCGCCTGGGCCTAATATAAGTCCACACGGGCTCCGACTGTTAGCCGCTTTGGATCGTCCCTCTTCCCCTTGCCCCTTCACAACATTTCAACCTATCTCCGCTCTGTCGTCATCCCCCAGAGTATAAATACCGGTGCCAATCCTCCATTCCAACCTTTTACCCTCTCCAGTCCCCTCATCCGCCATATACCATGCCACAGGGTGTGTTACCCCCCATCCGCGACATCTTACCTGGTGCGTTCCCCTCTCTCTTTCCCTTGCTCTCCTTTCTCCCTCGCTCACCACAGATCACCAGGTTATCTCTACAACGAACACGCCTCGCCGGATCCCTCGCCCCAGTCGGGCTACACAACACTGCCGATCTCGTACGGCTCAAAGTCGAATGCGGACCCCAAAGATCGGCCGACGATCTCTGTGAGACCCGGCCGGACGTCACATAGCCCCAAGTCGATCTCTGCGTTCATCCCCACCCCGAGCTTCCAGTTCAACGGCTCGCCGAAGGGCCCTTCCCCGACCTCGCCGGTCTCCCGGTCCCTGATCCACAAGCGGTCGAGGTCGAGGTCCTCGGACGGCTCGTCCCATTTCTCGGGTCCATCCGACAAGACACATTACGATCAAGAGTCCGAGGGCGAATCGGCCGCGGTCCCCGCGCCGCCGCAGAAACGAAGACGCGAGGAAAAGAAACACCAATGTCCATATTGCAAGAAACTGTTTCATCGCCCGGTCAGCCTCGGAGTTCACATCAACACACACACGGGTGATAAACGTACGTCGTCGAAATCTTTGTGCGTTTGAAGCCGAGCTGACCTGCCGCCGCCGCCGCTCTAATCCAGCCTACACATGCCCCTTCCCCAACTGTTCGCGCCAATTCAACGTGAATTCGAACATGAGACGCCACTACCGAACTCACTTCACCCCTGGGGCGTTCGATCTGACAGAACTGTCTTATTCTACGGCGGACGAGCGGTTCTATCCCATGGCCGTCAACAACACATCGCCCGCTAGTTCCACCAACACGGCCGGTCACCATACACGGGGCCGGTGCAACACTGGACCTTACATACCACCCATGCCGTCAGTATCGTACGGATCTTCTTTCTCCCCACCACCGACTTCGCAGTCGTACCCACCGTTACGTATCCCAACTAATTCTGAATCTCGCCCAAATCGCCCTGCACCCTACGTGGTCCCAATCACCGTTTATCACAACCAACGCTCTCAATCGCACTCGACGCGCGATCGTCTCCGGTCCCCGCCCCTGCGCTCGCCGAACCATCGCCAACATCATCACCATCATCATCCTCCGGAATCGACGCTCGTCGGCCGGCTCAAACCCGCATCTGACTGGAACTTATCTCGCGATCGCCGACACGATGATGATACGGACAGCGATGACCAAGACGAGAGTAACGCGCTAGATGATGACGATCTCGCATCTCCGCACTAACGGATCCCGAAAGAGAGATGGAGAGAGAATGTGTTTTATTCCCTGCTTCCCGTTCCTTGTCCATGCTGTTTTATTTTTGCATTCCCCCGTTACTGCCTCACTACTATACGCCTTTCCTCATTGGACTTGATCTTCTGATGACTCTGGGCTCTCGCATACGCTTGTATCACCACCCGTCAATCATTTTTACGACCGAATGTAGCCTCCCTCCCCTCCCAACTTTTTTCGGCATGCGCACAACGAGATAATAGATTTCCTGCCATTGATTGGTGATTTCTAATCCCATCACCATCTGTGTAATGAACGGCCATCGACATATGCATGCGCTTTCCCTTTCGGCGTCTAGTGACGGGCCAAAGTTGAACCCACACCCCCGTGCGTGTGCTTGCTGCGGACAAGCATTGACGTTGAAGGGGGTTCTTTCGAAGATTCGCCGGTTGTCAATTGCGAAATATTTAAAATGCCGGTGTAGGACCATATGGGGCTCCGAAATGTATGGGTTATATACGGGAAGGTCTTGTGGGATGAATGTCGTGCAGTGCCCTTTCATGTACACAGTTATGACGTTGGGATGCCATCATCATTCCGATGCTGTTTTGCTTGCCGTTGTTGCTGTCTGTCTATCTCACTGTCTATCTTACTGTCTCGGCCTCCCTCCTTCCAATCAGCTTTTCTATTCCGATTGTGTCTGCGGGCCAGGATCCCAGACCAAGCCCGATTTAATGGGGAAAGCCGCGCGCAGATACGCGCCCGGCGCCCGTCTATACTTTGACGTTGGGCCGGGTGGCTGCTTTTGGATGTAATTCGGGATTTTCCCCCTCCCCCTACCCTCTTGCCTCTCCGCGTCCCCTCGCCGGTGGTGGCCTCTTTTTTTTTTTTTTTGGATCTGCTTTTCTGATGGGAGGATCTTGTGTGTGCGATCGGGGCTGGGTTTCCTTTTTTTGGATGACTTCTGCTGTCACTGGAGGATGTGGTACACCCCCCCCCCTGGTGTGTGAGTGACTTGGCGTTTGGCAAGATGACAGCAGATGGGGTTTTTTTTTCTCTACTTCTTGTGAGGTGATCTTTTTTTTTTTTTTTCTTTACGGCCCTGCGTTCGCATGGTGCCGCTTATGTAGTTGACAGCCGGGTGGTTGGCTTGGGAGTTGGGAAGATAAGGAATTGTCGGGGTTCTACACCACGCCGTAAGGGGCCCAACGTACTGCTTGTGTGACTTGCTCCCTCTGCTGCGTCACTGTGACGCCCGGGAGGGCGTGGATGTGGATCATTGCTACTGTTAATGGTCAATCGGATCCTTTTTTTCCTTCCTTCCAGACCTCCCTCGTTTGCTGTACAATTGGGACCTGGATCCTCCTCCCCCATCCTCCCACCCTCCACCACCCCTTCTTCTTCTTCTTTCCTTCTCCGTCATAATGACAGAGATAATGACATGGGGATGATCACCTCGGACGGTCCTATTGATCTTCGCTACTAGGCCCAGTTTCCTTTTCATTTTGCTTAGCGACCCGTATATTAAACGAGCCGGTATAGATATGTCGGTACGTACCACACACAGCCTACTACTTCTCTCTTCCTCGGTTCCCCCTTGGAAACGAACGAGACGATGGGAGGGTGTGTGCGCATATCAACTATATATATATGTATGAGTGTTGTATACGATAACGGTGCAAATGCATCACGATCTCAGAGCGACCAAAATGAGATCACTGTGATGGATCCTCTCCCACACCCACCCTTCCCGTCCGCCGTTCCGTTTCAGAACCCGGCCAGGGGACGAGAAACCACCCCCTTCATCTAGGGTCTGACTACTGTAAATGTCGATGACGTGTTGCGCGTTGCGCGGGATCTAACCCTGGCCGAGATCTGCGCCTGGGTCCCTATCCTTCTCCCTCTGCCACACAGAAACGTTCGTTTCGTTGTTTATGGGAACACCCTACCAAACTTGCATGATGATGACATGACCCACATCATCGATTTATCATTCCAACGTGTGGGCCAGCCACCCGGTCGGTCGGTCAACTAGCCACTAGTCGTTTTCTTGATTTGCGGATTCCGTGATCAACCAACCCGCTTCAGATTCACATCGACCGTCGTTGATCAACCTGGTCCCCTCCCCCCTGGATTTGCGTGAGAGAGAGCGCGCGGTGATCCGCGCGTGCCTTTTATCCGGGTCATCTTTGGAACCGCCCCCCCCCTCCAGAACAACCGTGCGCGATTCACGACTGGCGAAAGCTGGGAGGCTGTAAGCTTTGACTACGAGACCAAACCTGGCCCGCGTCACCGTCGACGACACCAAAAAAAACGCAAAGGACAACCTCCCCATCCCTATCGCTTGGACACCCCACCCACCTCCCCCCCCTCACGACCGGAAATGTGGGGTGATCGCGGCCGCGTCCCATCCCACTCCCCGAGGCCGGGCCATGCCCAGTACGAAAAGGGAGATCGCGGCTCGGATCATGGAGCACGGCTAGCAGGGGTAAGGGTGCCAAGACCCCGGTCTGCAACGTTCAACGTCGTCCAACGTTCGATCAGCGGTGTGCGGAGTACAAAATATACTCGAAAAAAAGGCGAGGACGCGAGCGGGCCCCGGTGATCTGACTTCGCTTGAGATTTTCCCTCTTTCCATGATGGAACCCACGAGCAACGTCGACCGGGGTCGAATACACGGCATTTGATTCCGGAGGTAAGTATACTCGTCTAGTGCTACACGCATAGTAGAGAGCCCATACGCACCCCATATCCCATACGAAATACGGAGTAAACGAGAAGACCCCACAAGCAGTTCCGCGTCGAGATGTGTAAATGTAAATCAGTCAACGGGTCGGGCGACAATCCCAAATGCGGTGATGGCCCGGAACGTAAAGCGCCGAATGATGGCAGAATTCCTCCTCCTTGGTTTTCCTCTCTCTCGAACAGAAGACGGCTGTTGCACGCGATCTGTTATCGGCGGTAGGGAACCGGAGGGGGGTTAGCGACCTGTACCCGAACGGTTAGAGTCTCACCGGACCGGTGATTTGATTCCGCGTTTCCAAGAGAGAGAGATCTTTCATGTTTTTCCCTTTCAAGTCGGTATTGAGGCCACGAGGCACGGATCCCCTGGCCAAAAGACCGGACCCGGGAAGGATTCCACCAGAAAGGAAAAAAAGAAGATTCCGTGGA
>Ga0307517_10001313_pt1 | contig 41722 bp, 36 predicted proteins | sample 23_EM_MG_FD_194515 | JGI IMG/M metagenome (GOLD analysis project Ga0307517, IMG submission 194515) | Populus trichocarpa ectomycorrhiza microbial communities from riparian zone in the Pacific Northwest, United States - 23_EM | ecosystem: Host-associated > Plants > Roots > Unclassified | place...
TATCTTGAAACGTGAACTCTTTGAGGTTCCTGAGTAGTCTCCCAGATGCCTCCGGGAAGTCCCTACTCAGGAAGCTTGGGTTCGGATATATGCTCTCCCCTATGGTGGCATATACCTCGCGCATAAATATGCAAGCTATTCCCGCTAGGGTAATACTGGGCCCCGATAACAGACTCACTATCGAGCATCGTGAATGTCCTAGCCTAGAGCTAGTATTATCCCCCCAGGACTTGGAGACATTGTGCGTTCCTCCAACCTATTATACGGGATCTTCGTCGTTGACACAACGAAAACGTCCCGTTACTTGGATGACATAGTTTCCTGTACTGTACCGCTATGTCTGTAACTTTATGTGACGTCAGTCGATTTCGCCCGGGACACTTGCTTAAGCTTGCCAAAGGTCACCTCTCATATACCCTACAAACAGCATCCGGTTGGACGGACAGCCACGATGTATACGGTGTTATGACATTGGTTCCAATGATAGTGTCCCTTGCTATTGGGACGCAACTACGACGCCACCTACTATTGTCGTGCTATCCCAACACCGGGGCCAGAGGGGCTCTTAGCCCCAGAGGGTGAAGGTAGGGTAACCCCAGGGCACACAAACATACGTGGAAAAGCGACGCCTTTCCCATATGCCTAACACGTTCGTTACAGGAGCGGCTGGGCGGGTTTCACAGGCCAGACCCCACCCTTACGTTGGGCCATAAGGGGTATTTTAGTGTAATCTCCGCCCCACCCCCATCCGGGACCTACCCGCACTCATTCTCTGCATGGGGCCCCATTTGTTGCCACCATTTTTGACTGGAATTCATCTGGGGTATTGGTGCGGCGAGGGCCTGTGCTGGGACAGGGGCAGGGAATGCCAAAAACGCCACCCCACCCCAAGCTGTTGAGTGGGGTGTGGCGGGACAAAGGGCTAGGGGCCAACCTTTTTTGGAACCCTGTCCGCCCTGTAACGAACCCCATATTTACCCTCAAAGTGATCCTGAGTAGCCAATTTATGCTGGATTACTAAGTTGCATACACTAAGGTTCCTATAGTAAGCCACAAAGCTTTGTTGAGCTGGCAGGCACTCTTTAGAGTACCCCAGGTTGTAAGCTTGCAAACATCAATAGGTTGCGACTATGGCTGCAACCTTGGCACAGTTATATGCTTCCAACTCTTTCCTGATTATCTTACAAAACTTCTACTTCTCCTGAAAGTTGCATAATCTGAAACCTATCATTTATTCCTGCATTAGCAATATGTTCCCCAAAACAATCCAAACAACCAAAATCACACTCTATATTGGAAATCAATCATGTCTCCAAAGACCCATTCATGCCTGAATTCTCATCATATTTTAAAAACCACCAACAAGCGTGCTTCCCAAAGTGATCTAAACAAAGAAGTATTGTCAGAGTAACGTAATTTACCGGGAAACCAATCATCACATGGAAACCAATCACCTGTAGCAACCAGTGTAAAATCAAACCCACATTTTATTATCTCTATAAATAATAGAAATACCTCTTTCAAGGTTTGTCAGTGGGTACTTTGAAATATGGAGAATTAGAATATAGAGTTATTATTCCATAATATGAAATTGCCCTTCATAAATGATGCTTTCAAGATTAGCTATGGGAACAAGACCACAATTATTCTAAATGGTAAAAAATGGCAAAAACATATAAGAAGTTCTTCTATAAGGCAATAGAGAGAGTTCACAGGTCCTTTATATCAATATACAAGTATTTATTTATTAATTCCTGATTATTTTTCAAAGTTACAGTAGCGAGTATAAAGTACCTTGACTTTAGACAAATTTAACAAATTTGATAATACAATATCTAGGTACTAGATTGGCTAATAAATTCAATTATTTGTAATCAACTTTACAATAATGAACCAGGCAAGTATACAAAGTTTGAAGACAAATGCTGATGTTTTTCTTATTCTGTCTTGTAATTATGGTTGGAACATACAAATCCTTTCTTCCAAGTAATTTGTAATTTTAAAAGTATCACAACTAAATCATTATATGAAATAGAATTTAGTGGATACTTTTGCTAGTATTAGTAAATTTCAGGTTCTAGTCTCTAGCCTCTTAGACTAGTATATCTCATATGGGCAAAACTATTTAAAGCTTTATAATCAACAATTACTCTTTCAATTAATCTATTTTCAAAGTAGGAAAAACATATCTTCTTAGCTTCAAACTATTTATATAGACTTAGGCACTTACATTAAAGTTAATTAGAAACACTTGAATTCATTAATAAATCTTCTAACTAGTAATCATCTTGTTGGATTTGTAAGATCTGTACATAGTTTATGTACTTCATTCCAGCAATCATAACTTTGAAAAAGTAATTAGGAATTAATAGATGGATACTTGCATATTGATATAAAGATTAGTGAACTCTCTGTATCCCTCATGAAATCACTTCTTATATATTGTTGGCATTTTTTTACTTGCTAGAATAATTGTGGTTTTGTTCCATATAAGCAGTCTTAAAAGCACTATTTAAGAAGAATAGTTTTGTATTATTGAATAATAGCTACATATCCTAATTCTCCATATTTTAAAGTACCCACTTACAAACTTTCAGGGTGGTATGTCTATTATTTATAGAGATAATCAATTCTGGGTTTGATTTTACACTGGTTGCTACAGGTGATTGGTTTCCATGTGATGATTGGTTTCCCAGTAAATTACGTTATAGTGAGTGGCACCATTTTCCACTTATCCTCTTGTACCTGTTCTCTTAGCATCATTTGACCTATCCTCGCAACTCCAATAGCCATGCTAAGTACACCCATACAACTACCTCTTTCCTTTCCCCTGCTATTCATAAATCACTTCTGTCTCATTTATCTACTATTACTATTATCTATAGTCCTCTAATAATTTCATACTAATGCAAACAGATATTTACTTCCTTTTCCTTTATCCACCACCCTACTAGGTTCCTTGAATTAGCCGGGCCTCTCCTTCGTTGGGTTGGGTTGCACTCAATATTGGTTGGGCTTGGGCTGGGTCCGGTCGGCCCTTTTTTGACCCTGGCTAGCCCATTTGAAGGCTTCGGCATATTCAATGCCGTACTGTTAATTGAGCTATCACATTTATGATAGCTCCCCTACTATTATAGACATCGTCTTAAACGGGTTTTCACTAATACTAGCAGAATCCTTACTCTATCATACATCGCTCCTTCTCAATCTAAAAATAAAATAAACAATAAACAATACCTTATGCAAGTATATCTATCTATCGTGCAGGGAGGCAGTTGGGGGGAGAGAAAAGGATGAAAAGAAAAACAGTACATGAGAAGAAAGCAGACGGGGATGAAAAACAGAATGTACTAATCAAATCTTACAATTATGGATCTATTCCATGCCACAGACGAGCCAGTACCCCACTTTATAAACCCAAACTCATGAATCCTGACCGTACTGAGCTAAACATGGAAATTGGCGAGGGTAATAACATGTGGTGTACCGCCATCACGAGGGATTTACTACGCCCCGGAGCATGATGTAAGGATACCTTCCACAAGTAACAGACTCCAGAGGGGAAGGAATAGCGATGGTTTTCATGCCGTCGGTAATCTGGGTATTGTATGTTACCTCTGCGGGAGGCAGTAGGAGTGAGTAGGGCCTCTAATAGCTATATCGGCACCGAACGTGAGCAGTGTTTAGAGATTAATGGCTATGTTGTTGATATTGAGCACAGTCTGCCAGAATAGTATTCTGGCACACACCCCATGTCCGCCCCGAACGGCATACGAGAGTCGCACTCGACCCTCATTATCTGGTTTTTAGGGGTTAACCTCTTTCCGTCGGAGCAGCATTTCCACCACTCCCCAGCATCCTTCGCCAGCGGCATAGGAGAGCGGTGTTCTGCCCTCATGATCCGGCCGGTCGGGGCTAACCTCTTCCCGCCCGAGTAGCACTTCCACCACACTATATCCTTCGCCAGCGGCGTACGAGAGCGGCGTTCTGCCCTTATTATCTGGCTTGTCAGGGTTGACTTCTCCCTGCCCGAGCAGTATCATCACACAGGCCTTATCTCCTCTGCTAGCGGCATACGAGAGCGGCGTTCGGCCAGTATTATTTGACCTGTCGGGGTTAACCTCTTTTCGCCCGAGTAAGATTTTCACAATTCCCACCCTTCCTCCCATGAAGGCATACTAGAGCGGCGTTCGGCCCCCATTATCTGGCTTGTCGGGGTTGACCTCTTCCCGCCCGAGTAGCATTTTCACCACTTCCTCATGGCCCTTCTTCGAAGCCCATACAAGCGGTGTGTGCCCCAGAAGATCCTGTCCGTTCGTATCACAACATCCCATCTTGGTCAAAGCAGCCACAATATCAACAATTCCGAAGAACGAGGCGCAGTGTAGACCACTGAATGGATACCAGGTGGCTACTTCATCCAATTGCGAATACTCTCCAGACCCGAAAATAAGTTGGGTCGATATGTGGCCATCATATTCCTGCAACAGTTGTAGGGCTAGTGATATTAACTGGGTCGAGTGTTCTCTTTTTTTATGGGCTCCCCAGTACTTGGAACTGTATTCTAGAAAGGGCATTGAGGTCTGGGTCGTCATCGAGTGGAATAGCTTTGACTTGTCGAGAATCTAGATAGGTCAAAGAGACCCAGTGTTCTCAGTCATCCAGTCCGTCCGTCTTCGGAGTAGGACGGGACGGACTACGGCTCATAGTCCGTCTTTTTTTGGGTGCTAGGACGGGCTACGCCCGGAAAGGTGAGGACCGAACGGACTATAGGGGACTGTAGTCCAGCACTTGGACCTCCGGTACTAGCCGAAGTTGAAGTAATGCACCTCCGAACCAATCATATAGCATCATGAGACATCATTCGTGCAGTCCCCCGCAGTCCCCCGCGGTCCTCAACCATCCTCACCTGTCCCCGATAGTCCTCACCTGTCCCCGGCCGTCCCCTGCCGTCCATCCCCCTGCCCTGCACTAACATGTCTCACCCGGTAGGGCCCGCCGTCCTGCCTAAAGACGGCGGTCCTGCCCTTAAAGCGCCCCGGACGGACTACAGCTAGCCGTACCGTCCCGTCTAGGGCTCTTGGCAGTCCCCCCGGACAGCTGAGAACACTGAAGAGACCTCTGCCATTGTACAGTGAGGGGTACTGAAAATACCGGGATGGGCGGAAAGATACTCTTTGAGAGTATAGTGGATCAATCGCACAGTTGATCCCTCATTATCCACTGTAATAAGCCCTTGGCAGCAGGCCACCAATGTCTTTATTGAAGGGGTGTTGCCGGCATAGAAATCCATGGAGCCTGCCTGGATTGCTAGAGCGTGGCAGAGCTCATTCGCTCTGGATGGCCGTTCGGCATGACTGATCCACATCAGGGCTTCAATCGCTAGTTGCGATTTATCACCACCCTAGGCCTTTATCCGGTCTATCATCCCACCGTAGACCTCTCCCAACCCCAATCCTTCAGTCATTTTACTTAGCCTTTCTCGTCTCCGATATAGGGTCGATTCTTGCAAGATTGATTCGATATTTAAGGAAACGAGCAGAAACCTAAATATATCTATTAGCGGCTAACATGTTATGGAGCCCTCAACACCATGGCGGTTACCCACATTTCCGATATATTTCCAGGAATTTTCTCTAGAATGTCTGCCTCTAGACTCGAATCCATGGCATCCGGTGTTTCGTCCTGGCTCACTCTGACACGAATAAATCGGGCGATATCGTCCCTGGTGGGACCAACATATACATTGGTCACTCGTCCTACAAGGCGTATTTCAATCTCGGGGCAAATGTGAGGCCTTCCGGTAACGAATATTCGAGCGCTGGGGGACTTCTCGAGGATTTCTTTCAACGAATCAAATAGCCGATATCGCTACACAGCTGTACATTCGTCTAGAGCATCAATGACCATAAATGTGGGTTGCGAGGACGTGATGAGTTGCAGCATCTTCACGATATCACTGAGTTGCGGTCTGCGCCCACAAACGGCCTTTTTGTGCTCACGCAAGGCCTATGATATTTCCTCCGGCACCTTTTCCATTCCACTAATCACCTGCCTCAGCAGGGAACCCAGCATACTGGTTGCAGACTGCTCCTTTCGATCCGCAAAGTAAAAGTAAAAGCACGTAACAGCAGTGTTTTGTCCTCTAGTCTGATCGCACAGCCGGTCCACCACTAAAGAGCTATCATCCCGGCTTGTTAGCATGACTTTCCTTTTCTCTTCGGAAAATAATCCGTGTTACCTAATAAAGGTCTTGCCGACCCCCGGATTCCCATAGCAAAACAGAACTGCCTTATTACCTTCAGCTTCCTCACCCAATCCAGACCATCTTCCGAATTCCTCAGTCCTCAGTCCTCAGTCCTCATCAGCCATTCTCCATTGATACGGCGCTCTTGAATGTCCCAATGTCGTAAACCGGGATCTAGGGGGGATAGCCAGGTTAGGAGTTGAGACAAATCGTCGGTAACAGTACAGTTATTCCACACGTTAGTTGTATTATTCGAGTTCGTAGTATTCTGTCAGTTTATGCTATTATTGAAGGTATTTTGAGACATCTTCGAGTCTTTATTGCTGCTCAGTTGGGGGGGAAGTGTTGCTGGGTATGTTTGATGGTATTCCCGGAAGGGGGTCTGTTAAGCAGCCTCGCATGCCCAGCACTCCGACGTGCCAAGAAAATTACTGCCAAACTACCCTTTGTCTATGATCGGTTAATATTCCTTGGAGGAGAAGAAAAGTGGGGTGTAGTTTAGTGAAAGAAAAGCGGAGGTCCGTTAAAACAAGGTTGCATGCCTAGCTAGGCTTGGGTGCCAACAACATTCCAGTAAACCACCCGCACCCCGTGAAACAGTTTTCGCTCTTTTGGCCACTATTGGCACTATTAGGGCGTGTACACGAGTTTCTATTATCTCTTGGGCTGGCGAAAAGGTGGAAACTTTTATGCCACCCAACCTTTGACGCCCTGTTTGGCAAAAATGGGACTGTTCCGTTGGGGCGACCTTTCCTACTATGATAAGAGCCTTCTCTCCATTTTGAAACAGAAGGAAAGGGGCCATTTGTATGGGAGAACGGAACGGAACTGTTGTAGCCAAACAGGCTCTGAGTGTTTGGCTTTGTTGCGACATCACCACCGTGACTTATGTTAAAGCAAAAGACTTATGCAAGTATTTAAGGAGAAAATAAACCCTATAGCAGAATGATTGGTTCAGTCTTATCTTAATACCTAGAGTACTTGATGATCTATTTAACCTCCTCCTCCCTCTTGCTAGCATATCGTTTATCGTGTCAGTTATATGGCATCACCCTATATCACTCATAGTTTGTCTGCAGCCCCCTTGCCGTCCCCCGCGATCCCCCTCACTTTTTTTCCACTTGTGCACGGCCGCCATTCCTAATACCTGCCGTCTATGCCCCCCTCCCCGCAGTCCTTACCTACACACTACAGTCCTTACCCGCACCCTACAGTCTTCTGATACCCCCTACTTGTAAGGGGGTATCTGACCAGGCCTGGCCGGACCGCCGATGTTGGAAATGGCAACTTAATAATGGTCGCGCTCGGTGGCCACTGAGGTATACGTACGCACTAGTCAAAGGGTGCGCAAGCTCTGAAATATTTTCACCCCCCTTGTTTTTCTTTCCTTCTTGCCTCTGCTCACTTCACACCTTCCTTCCTTTACACAACTTTCCTCAGGCCTTTCATTTCATCAAGTTAGCATCAATCAATCATGATCTTCATCTCCACTTTAGCGGTTTCAGTCCTCTGCGTAAAATCCTCACCGTAAATCATTACCTCGGCAGCCCAGATTTTCAACCTCCGATATCTGCAGGCTTTCGAGTGATAAAGAGAGATTTTGGTGGGTCCGAGGATTTTTGGTTTGAGTGTGCATTTGCTATGAGAAACTAACAATGTCAAATGAAAGACCAAAGGCGCAACCACGACAGCCTCTGTTGGAAATCAGGCTTCTTTTAAACGATGGCTAATCAGCGGACGACGGACAACGAAACAGCCAAACGGCAGCTATTAAAGCCCGCAGGCTTCACAAAACCCTGGCCGGCAGGGCCCAGGCCAGCTTCAATATTCCCGGAGTATGTTTGCAGGTTTCAATCAATATCTTTTTTTCCAAGATACTAAAGTGTTTCGCAGGTAATCATGAAAGCACTCCATTACAATCGAAAGACTAAGAATTCCCTACTCGTAGAGGCAAAGCAGCAGGCTAAGGCTTCGGCAGCAGCGGTGGAGAATCGTCTCCTGTGTGTGGTCAAAGAAAGTTCGGAGACTCAACCTGTACAGTAGAAGTAGGTGCAGGTGCCAGGGGAGATGTTTTCGTATAGGGTTGCGTCCCTGTACGAAAACTTCTCCCCGCACTTGCATTTAGTTTTAAAAAACGAATTATTTATTTGTTTGGCCACAATGGAGCACAAGGATTTTTTTTTTGTGATGCGGATTGAAATCCCGCACTGAAACAAACAACTCCACCATGAACACCCTCGTCCCCTTCCAAAACCTCCTCCATCAAAGGACTTATCGAAAACTGGCGCCGATACTAATACCCCTAGTAGAGAAGGACAGTTACTATATTCTCTAATAAATGCCCTCAGGTGAATACTCACTTGGTCAAACTTAATTATGCAGCCACCTAGGGTAGTGTTTCGAACAGTCCGGCGACCCTGCGGGGCCCGACGCGGGGGCGGCCGAGAGCACTGGGTGGGACTAGACCACCTCTAGCAGTCCGTCCAGGGCAGCAAAATCCTAGGACTGCCATCTTTGGCTAGGCAGCGGGGGGTGAGACAGCCCTTTCCGCAGGTAGGAGTGCAGGCCTCCCAGGGGACGGCCGAGGGAGATGCGTGACGGTGGGGACCGTTCAGGATAAGGGTGTTGTTTGCAATGAGGGTAATGACCGGGTTGCAGGATTTGACCGAGTGAAGCTGAGTGGTTCAGGCGAATGAGAGTGATTTCTGTTGAAGTAATTAAGGAAATGTGAGATTGTTTGAGAAAAGTAAGGAAAGGAAAGAGAAGGAAAGACGGGAGGAAGGAAGGAAATTTTATGGGAGAAAAGGCTTTCAACACTCCCACGTCCCACGAGTGCATACACATGCTGCTGCCTACAAGTGTGGGCAACTGGATGAGGGACTACGGGGAAGGAATGAGTGATGTTTCTTGATTTCGTCATTGAGTCTACCTATCTCTTCTCCGAATCTGGTCAAGCAAATGGATGGATCATCCGGGTAGGGATCTCATGGTCTGGTTTGTGGATATGCTTTCTCCTTGTGAATGAATCTTGGAGTTTGATCTACTACCTCTATTAATAGCAAATCTACGGTATGCCCATCGTGCAATTCAGGAGAGCATTACTAGGCTAGCAACTATATTCCCAACTCTCTAGGATGGCGAAACACCGATCGTTATGAGATACTCATGTTAATGGGTTTATGAGCGATGGGTGACTGGAGTGGTGTGCCACCATGAGAAGCATGTTTTAGTCGCGTAATATAAAGGCAGCGCAGGTGGAGCATAAAAGACTGAGAATAATTGTCGGAGTTTGCTATGTACGGGACGCCCGGGGACACAGTCTATCGGTCTCCTAGAGGTTTGGGCGTAGGGCGCCCTCTCGCCCAAACTATTAGGGAATGGCCCTTAGTCCGTCTCGTGCTACCGCCAAGACGGACGGATCAGCCCATTCGGAACACTAGTCCAGGGTATTCACACTAGGGATCTCCCCTGAGCATTCCCATCTGGTTCGCCCTGACTTGGCTGTCCCAAAACCAACAGCTTAAAAGCAGGCTCCTCATATCAAGGCCCGAACCCTACACCTGAGGTGGAGCTATGTAACAGGGCAGGTGTCCCAGATGGAGTACCCACAGACCGTAAGAACCTAATTTCAAAGGAGCCTTATGCTAGGACGCCGGATTTGCATCTCGTAGTCAGGTCTCCCGATTTTTTTTGCTTTTTTTGTTAGCTGGGAGCTCTTCGGATTGGGAATCCACTGTGTTTTCCAGGTTTTAGTGCAAAATGTTGCCAAGACCCCTTCTCACTTCTTTCCAGACTCCCACGAGAAGTCCTCCAATATTTTCCACATGACCACACTTGCGCTGATGTCACTAAGGGATACTGAGGTTGGTGTCTGTACTTGCACAAGTACTTGTGCGGGTTGTTAGCTAGGTCTCGAAGCCTGACGGCGGTGGCATGCAACTTTCAATGTCTTGCCGGCCCAGGAGATAACCCCCCTGTTCTCAAGATCGCGTCACAAGTCCTTCCATCACTTCTTGATCTAGCCCCACTCCCTTGCTACGGTGTGAATACTCGTAATTCTCTGACGTTTGTGAACACGACTGCTATTGCATATATTAGAGTGAATATTGCATTACACCAAAATCCTGAGGCTCTGGCCCATTTTTTGCCCACACGCAATAGCAGCTGTGTTCACAAACGCCAGAAAATTACGAGTACACTGCTCCGTCTCATGGATGGATGCGATGCAGATTTCCCGCCTTCCCTCATCCGGGTGTGGCCCTATGACTGTCTGACAAAAACCATGAAAACCAAACATTGATTTTGTGGAGGAGTTACCGGGCCACAGCATACTCGGGGGTGTACGTGGGTAATCGGACGGATAGGGGTCAGAAAATGTATGCTAATACTTACATTTTCTGACCCCAGTCCGTCCGATCACCCATGCACCCCCCGAGTACAGCTGCCGCACACAGAGGTCGGAGAACGTGCTTGTCCTATTAGCCCCCCGGACACATTCCTTTCCGCTTATGTTTATCACAAACCTCGTCCTTCCTGCCCTCTCCTCATCACCCACGAAACTATTCAGGTCCTACCTCCGTTCCCTCCGTACAAACTTTATCCCGGTAATAATCTCTTATAGCGTGCATCCGCCCCTAATCTAGCTCTTCACTTCATCCGAAACAATACCGGTTACCCGAGCGAGATCCAGGTTAATCGCTAGCCATCCCCACACCTCCCTCCGCTCCCCCACTTCGCCCTTCTCACCTCCACCGCACCACAATACCGTACCACTCGCTCTTCAGTTCAACGGCAGCCGCGAGCTACAATACCATCATGGCGTCCCCATTCGAGGCACCGTCACCGACAACCTTTGCCGCCATTGATTCCGCTGCATCAGAACCAATACGACGAACACGAACTGCTTCCATCACGCAATCAATACTGGATGCGAATCCTCATTACGGTGTGTTAGCTGCAGCCGGTGAAGCTCTTGCCCACGCTCCTTCGTTGAAAGAATTGCGAAAAAGTTCTGTCGGTAGTGGAAATAGCCGGGGTAGGAGGGGGAGCAGTGTATCTGGTGCGGCGAGCCCACGGACCGAAACGGGATTAAGAGCTGTTGCGATTGACGAGGAGGGGGCTGGGATAAAGAGTCGGGAAATCCCCCCAGCGGTGAGCACGAATGGCGGTGCTGAACCAAAGAAAGAAGATGGTCCGAGTGCGGATGCCCTAGTGCAAGATGGCGATGAGCAGGAGGACGTCACGCACGGTTGGTGGCAAACTGCGCTAAATGGGCTGCAGGCCTTCTGGAAGTTTTTTACAAAACCAATGGTTCGTCTTCATAGCCACGCTTCAAATGACCACTTCTTAATATCCAAATCTATTATAGGGCTTCTTTCTCACAGTATACATGCTTAACGTTGTTGCCTGGGGTGGGATGCTATTCTTACTTATCTGTAACGCAGCACCCGCAATGTGCGTACCCGATTGCAATGATATCAATTCCCCCCGGCGCATATGGATCGAAATCGATTCACAAATCCTCAACGCCCTCTTCTGCGTAACGGGTTTCGGCCTCGTCCCCTGGAGGTTCAGAGATCTGTATTTCCTTCTCCGGTGGCGCCTCTTTTCCGACAAGAAGGCCCTACACAAATTGGAGGTCATCCACGGCGGCTGGTTTCGGGGTCCTAGTGGTGTGAGTGTTGCTCATACCACCACCGGTCAAGTCGCTCCCATGACCAAGAGCTGGAAGATGGATTACGTCGTTTGGCTTTATGTATGGAACACATTCTTCCAGTGTGCGCTGAGCGGCTTCATGTGGGGAATGAATAGATACAATCGACCGAGTTGGAGCACTGGCCTATTTGTCGCATTGGCATTTATTGTTGCCGGGATGGCTGGGGGTCAGGTCTGGTGGGAGACAAAGCAGGTGAAAAAGATTGAGGGCGCGAGGATTGTAGAAAAAGTGGAAATTGAGGGTGGCAAAAAAGAGAAGGTCAAAGATAAGGGTCGGAAGTTCTGGGCAAGAGAAGAGAGAAATGTCGTTGTGGTGAATAGGCTGACCGGCTAGACGCCCCCTCCCGACCCCCTCTCAAGTACATATACACTAGCATGACTTTCGATTTCACGTTTCAGACACGCTCGTTCCTGGTGTTTCTACTTTTCTTATTTCCCCTCACCCTTCAGTTCCTCACCATTTATTGTTCCCTAATACAGCATCTAGTCTTGTGGATTGCGAATGTAAAAACTTTGGTGTTATAATAGAAGCTTGGTAGCTTTTAATACATAAACGGCAGAAGCATGGCCTCTAAATAGAAGGCTAGCATGCCTCACCCAGCTTACTCCTATTATCAGTCTCTTCGCTCTATCCCACACCCAACAACCCTATTAGGTGCCAGAAACCTCAGGCGAAAGCTTGGCCAAGAGCCCTTCGATATTAGATCACGGGTCATGATTGATGCGAATCGATGGTACGGACTTCCTGCAAGGACTTAACCTTATCCACCCCCCCCGCAGCCTCATATTTCCAAGCCCCACTCTTCCCCACCACGAGTCCATGTCGGCTCCCAGTATCCAAAAGCCCCAATAAACCACCGAACCAAAAGCACTCATGCACCACGTCCGATCATGTGCCCAGATTCCACAGGCACTCGCAAGTCGGTACCCAGACAAAAAATAAGCTCATTCGAATCTCTAATTACTTATCTCCCCCCGTGGTCACTAGGCCAGTTTGAACACCTAGTGCTCACTGCCCAAGGCCCCTACCTCCTATTAGTACATCTCCCAGCTCAGCATATCAAATTGCTGCGAACTGCTCCCTCGGTTGCTGCATCTGGCTTCTCGTTCGATACCTGAACCCCAAAATACTTTAAGCTTAAAGGTATTGGAAAAAGAGGATATACTCGCAAGCTCGGATTATGCCCTTGCTGAGAAGAATACCACGCCACCAGCCAATTCTCGCCAGTCCCATCACCCCTGGTAACAGGTAAGAGCAGAAATGAAAGGTTAGGTTAACCCTTCAACACCCCAACACCTTTGGCCGGGGTTATCTGTCTGTTAGCTGACCCGAGCCATTAGATCGACCTACGCAACTGACCGACCACCTAGCCGATGCTATTTGAAACAACTGCGACTTTGGTTTATTGGTGATTCCCACCACGTGGTGTGCCGTGGTGATAACACTTTCTCTCAGATTCACTCCCCCCCCCCACAGAAATAGTCCTCATAACTCCCGCGTAGAACCAGAACTAGAGCTCTGCATGCTCCAGAGTTAATACTGCATAAGCTGCCAATATCGCCCTTCTGACCCGCGATCCGCATCGGATATCTCGCGGGATGAGAACTAGGATCATTTGACCCAGAGGCCTAAGAAGGATATCTCTGGACAGGCAAGTATCATACCAGTAGCTCATTCGTAATATCATCATGCTTCATCACTCGTGGTAATTGTGCTATGGGGCCTTTGTCATGCTACGAGAGTTTTTACGCATATTTTCTTTGCCAGATACTATCATAGTTGTCTCCGCTTTTATGTATAATATTATTTCGAGGGTTGCAAACCCATAGTTACCAGTTGCACCATAGCCGATCGCGAGTGCTGCGGATTGTTGTTTGAGGTCAGATGCAAGCATCAGCAAACTCCATTTTTGGAGCATACTCCCAGCTTGCTCCTCGGTGGAACCACGGCATATTTCTGTGTCCACATCTAGAAAGCCCCGGATGGTTCCACCCGCACAACAGGAACCCTCCAATGCGACTCTGCTCTTCCGATTAACTGCGCCGCATAGGTTCGCTACCGTACTGCACTTTCAGCGCAGTTCTTAGAATAATTTATCTGCCGCCGTCGTCGTAGCAACCGGTGCCCCTGTCACCATAACAAACAGCCCAACACCATCATTCGACTGCTCTCGTTAAATAAAGTAACCCTGCATACAATCCTGCCAACCATATTTCTCCCATCCTTTCTCCAGAGAAATACGGTACCCTATACCATGCACTCCTCACAGCTTCAGCGCCCGTACTTACCCTTTGCCACGAGCGACCCGGAGACTGAGAGTTTACGCTCTTTCAATCCGAAGCGGATATCCGAAGCTGCTGCGCGGCCCTTGCCTCCGCGACCGAAAATGACGGCGCCATATATCCAGCTCGATTTCCAACGCCAGCCGACGGATAGGGTACAGCAGAGGAGTTACGCGAAAGTCCCCAAGAAAGCGATAAAGGCAGTGAGGACCTCGTCAATTGTTTTGAGGGTATTTCAACTGGCTGGAGCTATGGGATTGTTGGTTTGCATGTTATTTGTGAGGAAGATCGACGAGATGACCGGATGGATATGCCGTGTGCCAGTAGGTTTTGAATTCCGTCGACCTGGAGGAAAGTTGAATTAACCCATTACAGCCAGCAGTAGCAATATTTCACACTGTCTACTCAATATATCACCTTTCAGGATCATACCGTGTGCGCACTCCCTCTTCGACCATAGGATACCTCTTATTCGCTTCCACAGTCGACCTCGCAATAATATCGTTTTATTCGTTCATCGCAGTGCTGAGCTGGAGGCAGCATAGTCTGGGCAATGAAATGGACTGGGCCACAATCTTCACCAAGGGTGGTAGTGATGAGAAGATACTCTTGGCGGTCTTCCTCGATGCCTGTGTTAGTGGTGGACTAGCCATCGTTTCCGTGATGTTTTCAGTCTACCTCACCCTTACCTTCCGACGTCTTGCAAATCTGCCCCCAGATATGAACCCTTTCCTAGAGACCAAGGGAAGCCTTACGCGCAAACCCGCAAAGAGAATCTCAGCTTCAACTATTGCATCTCAAAAATCAATTCCTTTCGCATCAACCCGCCACCCTAGGCCGATAGATATTCCCTCTCCAAAAGAGTCGGCGAGATTCTCATTCCCCCAAGCTGCATCCACTGCTTCTCCGCGCGCCTCGATAATGTCGGAAGCCCCCAGGTATTCTGCCATCTCGCTCAACGACTCCCCAAGAAATTCGCATGATATGTCCCGCCACTCCCAGGCCGAGAGCCCCCAGAGCAGCCCTCGAGGTATCAAGAAGAAGACGTACGCGCCGTTGCAGGCCAACTCGCCAAAGAGGTCAAGTGGACTGAGAGATTCGAGAGCTACCAGCGCCAACCTGGGGGCCGAGAACGAGAGTGAGTGGCGGTACAGGAAGCCCTCAGCTGGTGACTCGAGGGATTAGGCAGCAATAAGACCCCCGGTAGGGTCTTTAACTTGGATTGGGATTGTTTTCATGTAGGGGTGGAGTTACTTATTGTCATGTATCACGCTAGGGACTTGAATCGGAATGTAAATGTCAATGAATTCCTAAGCTTGAACTACCGGTGAAACATGAAGGGAGGGGCCGGACATGCTGCCTTGTGGTTGGGTTTTAGCGCTACACCGAATGGTGACAAATGATAGTCATGTAAACCAAAAGATCCGAATTCCCATAAGCTACGTTTTGATGTCCCAAACTTAGATTCTAATCTTCCACACGCAAGCGTCTTTCGAGTGAGTTCTCGTGATGAATCTCGTGTGATGGTTGCTTAGTAAGCTGCGTCCCCTTAGACACAGCCCGAACCGAGGTACAGTACGAACCCACCAGGCACTTCCCCCATGCATCTCGGGGGAGCGATCGATACCAAACTTTATCCTTCCCGTCCCCATACCCTCAATATTCCGCTGGTCGAATCACACCCCGTAACCACAGCTCGGAGTATATTATCCCCTTGTGCCCTCCCCAGATCATGTCAGACTCCGTCGGTAGGTCCCCTCGGCTCTCCCCTGTGTGCGCGCGCACCAGTTCGTTGACGTTGGACCGCGGAAAGCAGACAGGGTATTCGCCCACGCATTACAAACTGTTCGGAAGATACCCAAGACCGGATCTGCGCGCCCGCCACCTGAGGATCGGTTGAAGCTATATGGACTCTACAAACAGAGTATGGGTGAGTTGTTTCGTAACTCGGGCCCTAAGCTTAGGCGCTGATTTCTAGCAGAGGGGAATGTTAACGGGGTTATGGAACGGCCGTCGGGATACGGAAATGAATTAAAGGCCGAGAGGGATAAATGGTTTGGCTTAGCTTCCCTTTTTGTAGAAATGAGGGAGAAGCTATTTATGCTAATGAAGACCCTAGGGACGCATGGAACAACCAGGCGGGACTTTCCAAAACCGAAGCCAAGAGGCAGTACATCACGACACTGATAGAGGTTTGCGGTCCGTTGCTCGTTTTTTTGGCCTAGGGCGTAGTGGGTTGGCCAGGTTGTAGAAATTGAGGGCAAGTGCTAATAGAAGCGCCAGACAATGCATAAATATGCCTCGAATACTCCGTAAGCCCCAAATCATCCTCAACTTCTCCCTCCATACCAATTTGAACTTATTCTAGGGAGGCAAGAGAGCTCGTATCAGAACTGGAATTTGTTTGGGAACAAATAAAGTCTAACGTTTCCTCCCTCTCAACACCTTCCTCATCTGCATCCCCATTTGCTCAGCACTCGTCAGCGCTTATCCCGATGCCTTCTGGCTCATATCCCGATTTCGGCGGGGATTCTCAGCACCACCTAGGCGTTGTCTCCCCCAACCCCTTTGGCGAGGAAGAGTTTGACGACGAGGACACCGGCATGGACACCGACCGCCGAAGCAACCGCAAATGGCGGCGGCGTGTGGAACAGGCATTGGCCAAAATGGCAACTGAGGTGGCAGCGCTCAGAGAGCAGCTGGAGACTGCGCGTGCACAGAAGAGACGCGGAAGGTTACGGAATTGGGTTCTGTGGGCTATCTATGTCGTTGGGCGGCACTTGGTTATTGAGGCGGCGTTTTGGGGATTGGTCTTTTTATGGATGAGAAGGAAGGGTGACAGAGTTGCGCAGGATGCATTAAGACTTGTGATCCGATTTGTCAGGGAACGGTTGAATTTAGGGACTCTCCGAGGGACGAAAGAGGTCAAGACTGCCCGGTGAATCTCTGTTTATAGTAGTCTTTGATCATTGATGGTGTCATGGGAGTTTTTTTTTATTACTACCTCTTTTTGAATCTTATTTTAATCAACGACATGTACAAGTACCAGGCATAAAGATTTCGCACACACCAAAGTGGCTGACCAGCAAAAAATTATTAGAAACTGGTGAGGTCACAAAGTGGTGTGTGCGAAAACATCATGCCTGGTACTTGTACTGTATATACCGACATTTCATGGGTTATCTAGATACCCTTAGGTTAATATTAGCGGAGCATATTCCTTCTAATCATAGTGCCAATAGAAATAAACGAGGTCACCACTTAACCAGACTATAATTTCCAGAGGAGGCGCTACTAATCTACACCGAAATGGATAAGGTGTCAAAAGTATATCAGTCACAAAACCTAAGACTTCCTAACCACTACTCCCACCCCCACTGAACTTTCACATTTATGGTAATTGGGCATTAGAGGCAACCATACGTTCGTGAGAGGGGCATGGCACTGCGCCGACACAGCCAATAATTGCTATAGTTGCGGAAGTAGTAGCAGTAGCAATAACTTGGCAGCCTGCCGAAGATAATTCACGAGAGAAAAACCCACATCAAGGGAAATAAACATACCCACCAGGCATACCACAAGCAATCCCGGGAAAGGCCGAAGATTGCTAGCAGTGGACCATCTTACACGGCAGTAGCGATTTCCCTATCCCGATCAGTCGAATTTAGGTTACAAGCGTAGGGTACCTTAGGTCTCTGGCAAGAGGCGTTATTCTAGGCAAAGATGAAATGAGGATTCTAGAACATCATGTCCTTGGAATAAACTACGATATCGCCTTAGTATCATACTCTATAAACTTGTCTTGGTGCTCAGTGAATATAACTCATCCTAAGCATATATTCTTTCACAATATCAGATTAGGTATTTTCTTCCCTTTTTCTTTTTCTGGAAAATTATCATGGGGCCTTGATCAGGCGGGGGGCAGCAGTTAATACTATCAGGTCTACAGAGAGCAAAGGGTGATGGGACCCTCCTGGCAATAGGTTTTGCGGGCCCGTCAATCGAGTGCTCCGCTGTGAAGAGCTTGCAAACTCTTTCAGTTCAGCGCCACCCAACTTTCAGAACAAGCCGGATAAATGAGACTCGGTGGGCGACGCCATAGGTTGTCTTGCGATAGACCAATGAATGAATTGCATAAGACGGGTGGAAAACTTTGGGAAAGTAAAAACAAGCTATAAATCACAGAGGCGTAGATAACCGGAAAACCAAATACAAAAACTAGTCGACTAACAAATTGTTAGAAATGGGCTACCGCCGTACGTATCAGATTGGAACAAACCTTCACCTCCAACCCGGTCTGGGCAGGGTATATCGGCCCCCCTGATCTCGCTCTTAGGAGTAGACTGGTCGCTCGCGGCCTAACTTTGATATATCAGTCCGACTTCCTCTACTATCAAGAATGAGCGGAGTCTCAAAGGCTTACTGTATCGGCACGGGGATGGCCATCAAGTGGGCTGCTTCCATAACATTGTTGTCAGTAAGCTATGGACAAATATTCCAAATAGGCTATGGAGATTGGGCCAACCGACTCAACGCTCCATTGTGAATAGGCCCGCGGGTCCCTCTCTGACCTAGTTACACAGCCAACATGTTGATTATTGACAACTTCGGCAAGCACACCGCGGGTCTCCCTATTCCGAAATTCCCAAATGTGTGGCGGGGCCACGACTTGCACCTCCCAGAGAGAGCTTCTTTCACGGCTATATTCTATCCATTCGGTTGGAGTTTTGCTCCAGCAGCAAACCTGGGTGAGGCCTCCCGACCCGCCATGGTCCACAAGGAACCCCCCCGTGAGTCTATTCGTCAAGACGTAGTGATTACTCGTCGAACTTTCTCCTGAATAATTTTCAGTATGTAGCTGGGCATGGGACAGTGCCCATTGGGTGGCTTTATCGCAACTGTCGTTACAGCAATTCATATTGCATGGTGCTATCGTTTGGTGTGCATTATTGTTATCGGGGATTAGGAAGGGGGGTATGTGAGTGAATTGGTGGGCAAGCGTGGCGTTGGTGGCAGTATTTCGTATACGGAACCATCCAGTGGGAATTGAGGGTGTTGGGAATATCAATTCCCATATCTGGACTCCAATGGGGGATCCTCCATTCTGAAAGGTCAGCTCTAGCACGCCCGTAGTTAAAGGCGCCGCTATACAGGGTGACTCAGAGGTCCCCTTGATAGTGTAGGTACTAGTATTAACGTGAGCGTTGGATCCTTCTGCAATGTGACAAACAGCACTACCGGAATTGCGGAAATTGAGGAAGCTCGGGCACAAAGTTCCAGTGTTCCTCAGGCTTCCCGTGCATATACGATATATAAACCTTCAGCCCGTTTCTCACTAAGCCTCGCCCACTCCCACAGTGAGTTATGGTGTATTTCTGGCCAATAGGATACTCGTCATTCTCTTCATCTCCCATCACTCTCTCAATCCACCAGATCTGGCGCTCGCGAGTTGTAGCTTCATCCTTCGTCTCCGTTTTCACAAGTATATACCCTGTGTCAGATGGAGATGCGGGAGAGCTTGTAGCGACCCATTCGGTATCCCAGAGCCGTAGGAGGTATGCCCCCCGTTGGATCGAGTCCTTCCCCATAGCGGTGAATTAATATTGCCTTCCGGAACACAAAGAGAGGGTATAAAATATAAAAAAATGCAAGGGGTGTTGGTTTGCTTATCGGTTCCTAGAGAGGAGTGGTTTCTAGTATGATACAGTAAAGGTGGGGTAGACTACGCCTTGTTTCCACCTTATGTTAATAAGGGTTGGATGGTTGGCCTGAAAAATCAGTGACCACAACAGGAACAAAACTGATCCGACAAACCCTAACCCTGCTACCAGAATGTACTCGAGTACTAGGGGTCCTCAAGGTAGAATCGCCACGGTTGTTCCACAACTTAGCGGGGGTTAATTCTGGCCAATTATGTCTAAAATCAGTGGTGGAACTTTGAGTCCCTTCAACCGTCATCAAGCAACGGTCTGGGCCAAGCCAGAAAAATAAAAGTGGTGTTCAGGCCGTATCCTCCAGCCTTCGCATCATGAAGCTGGCATCACCTTTCAGGAAAGGCATCGGTTGAGTAAAGCAAACTCAGGCGAGAGGTTGATGAAGAGGATTTCAATCGTAATCCATTTGGAAAATTTCAACTATGATACGATCCCCACTTTCATCACCGCTCAACTATGCCCAGCATTTATTTCACATGATTCACAACATCAACTAACTCTTTAAGCTTCTTTAGTTCCAGGGAGCCGACTTGAGGAGTGGAAATTGTCCCCTCAAGTTCCCTTACCATCTTGGCACCTTTTAGCCAATCGTCTCCCAGCCCAAATTGAAAGACCACCGTGGTGATCCTACCTTGAGGACCCCTACTGTACAGGGGGTTGAGGGTAAGTGAGGCGAGCCTGCTCTGGTTGGCTCACAGACCAATCGGCCAGCCAAAGAGTCGAATATCAAGTACCCATTGTGCCAAGAGTTCACCTGACTTTTTTCCACGAATTTTCTAGCCAAGATTGGCTGTTCCTTTGGTTACACACACGTAATTTCGGCCAGTAAAACTCGAATTCGCCTCACTTTTTTTTTTTTTTTTTTTTATAAACACTTTTTCTATTTTGCGGCCTATGCGAATAACGCGTTGCCACTAACCATTTGATAGTCATGGGCACTACATCTGCTATAAAGGACAACTTTCCATGCCGCACTCCCATCTCACCAAACACATCCGCCAAAAAACCCATATTCGCCTCACTTACCGACAACCCTCTGTACGGAGGTACGTGTGCAAGTACATAAATTTTGTATGTTCCACAGGGAGTAATTCTAGTTTGTGGAACATACAAAACTTAGGCGCTATACCTCTGTAGTGAATAGAAAAGCATTGTGAAAACAGGACAACCAGAGCTGATAGCCAATGCTCTCAATAAAGAAAGGCTATATACATATTTACCAGTGAGTAGGCGCACCATTCCTGCGCAAACAAGAGCCAACCCTCTCTCATATTCGATCAAGCTACTCACAGATCCTTCTTCCGGATGGCTCTTCAAGTTCCCACATTCTCACTATGTTGGACTCTTTGCCTCTTCCAGCACGTAAGAGATTTGTAGAATAGGTCTCAGTTTGGGGTCCTTTTGACATATTTGCAAAGTGAGTATGCTTTGCTCATTCCACGATGGAGGGATGGGTTGTTATGCAATATAATATCCCCTAAATTTGAGCCGTCGCAATCTGCAGACACTATATAAAGCTGCGAGCACTAGTACTGCAAGTAACTCCCAGTAACAAAGAGATTTCAGCTTCAAATCTACATCTTAGAGCCAGGGAACCATACCTCAATCCCGGCAGGCCGATCGTAGTCTCTTGTCTCAACTCCGGCACCACCCCAACAGGGGGTGAGTAAAGGAAAGAGTTACTTTTACTACGATACCAGAAAGTGAGGTAGGAGAGAAGAGAGGAGGAGAGGAGGAGAGGAGAGTTAAAAGAAATGATAGAGCTAGAAGTATAGACGATAATGAGTATAAAGCCAGCATAAAGGGTACAGTGCACTGGCACAAAAGTATCTTTTTAAGTTAAGCCAAAAGTATCGAATTCCCGTCAGATAGTCGTAAGCTCCATTCAGGCAAACCCTCTTTCTCGTCCCTTCCGATCCAATCTAAACAGAATGCACCCCCATCCAATTTAATGATTCGTTACCACCCTTATCCATGATCCACCCTCCCAGTCCCTTACTTGCCCCAGGCAAGAATCTAAAAATAATATTACATGATATTACAAAATATCGCAGGTACAAGTGCCCACGGATGTGTTTTCGTACGGGGGAGGGATTGTTTTGCTGGTTGACTATGTTGTAGTGTACGGAAGCATACCCCCCGGTACTTGTATCTGAGAACCCGGCAAACCATCTATCCCCCTTTCGGGACACTTCTTTCCTGGAACAAGTACCCCAGACCCCTACCACCCTAGGAAGTAGCCTTCATACGATATATGATACCGTATGATACCCTCTGATATATCAATCACGAGGCTAGCGAGAGCATCCAGTAGACACACTAGGAAATCTTATCTCATATAAAAAAGAGCCCACACACCCCGCATCGCGCCCTTAGCTTCTCTAGCCTAAACATTCTAGGGAGAAAGACGCAAGCACTCATCCTTCTCCACTAAGATCTGGGCCGGATATCTCGTAGCAGATGGCACAAATTCCTTTACACCGAAGGGGCGTAGCCCCTGTGTAGCTAGTAGCTAGTACGGGAATCTAACTCTTTGGGATAAAATGAAATACTGTACCCTGCTATAACAAATCAAGTGTCAAATATTGGCGGAGAGGCGCGAGCATACTAGACTCTAAGCCCCTTGGATAGGAGGTAGTGTCGAAAATTGTAACACGCAAATTGGGAAACCTGTACTGGGATGAACGAAAAGGATAGGAATATGCCTACATTGCCTGCAGTGTGAACTTCCGACCCAAATTTCCCCATAATCATGCATGCAAGTACCTCGGCTAACAAACGAACCCGACCTCAACTAAAGCTGTGAAAAAAGTCTGCGCAAGAAGGATGCGGGTTATGCGTCGGGTACTGGTACTCGGGTGAGGGGGGAAATATTGGGACAGCAGGGGGTTGAAGAATTACTCTAATTAGTAGTTATCTTACTTTTTTTTGGTTCTTTGATACCCCTTCCAAGGTATATGCACAGGCCTCTGCTACCCCTGCTTGTCCCAATACTTCACCCCTACCCCTAGTACACCCTCTAGCATCCGAGACCCTCCCTACCGGTGTTAGAAATACTTCTATTAAACACTGTCCACTCAATGGTAACCTGCCGTAAGGGTACTAGTACGGTACCGTCCAGCATTCAGGACGGCGCGGCAAGTTGTTGCCAGTGCCATACCCAGCTGCTCTTCACGTGGCACGGTAGTTCTTCTGCTCGAGTAGTGTTTCGGTTTCGTTTCTTCGGTAACACCCGCCATCCAATGTTAGCTCAAGAATAAATAGAAGCTCAAGGTGAGCGAATGCAGCACTCGTCCTCAGTCCGATGCAGCACAATATGCGATTGTTTCACCGCATAAGATGCTGGTGCCGTCTTACTTTAAGAACTAACCGGACGTAGTAACCGATGGCACTGTCCGGTAACTCTGGGGATCCGGCTGGGATACCGATGGCATTGTAATAAGCTTCACTGGGAGGGGAGACCTAGAAAATTTTATCGGCAAAACTCCAACCAAGCTCCTCCCTCATAGAAACCCCCTCAGCTCCAGGTGAAATTGACAAGGGTGCATATAATCCTTGGCACACTCTCACATCCAATCACTCGAGAACGTCATTGTTGGTTCCTGCATGACCCAGAGGAGTCACCAACTCCTCAGTGCTCCTTGACGTTGACAATACCAACCAAAACTACCTTGGTCACACGCACTCGGCACAGTTGGCCACCCTATCCCCAACAGTAGCTAATCACCACAAGCCCTAGTGTCGACGACATAAGACCGGTACTGAGCTCGTACGAAGGTAAATATTCGAGGGCAGGGGCGGTGAGGTTGTACTGAGGCTAAGAGATGGACGAACTTTTCGCCATACGTTTGCGAATCCCTGTTTTCGGGTGCTTCCTTCCCGGCACTATTAGCCAGAGCAAGTAGCAGAAGGTACTCACAAATTCCATAATTATCTGGACACTCTGATGCTAAGGCCCACCAAAAGGATAGGTCCCCGGCGCTAGGGTGTCCGGATATCTCTGAAATTCGCGAGCAGTCTCTGAGGGCAACAACCAACAAATAAGGTAAACCAAAGATCGTCATGTGCTCCGTTACATGTAACTACACACGTAATCCCGGGGATTCGGTACATTAAGAGCCGCCACGGATAAAACCAACAATGACCAGAAGGGTAGTGGAGTTGTTAGGTTGTTTGTCAGGGGTCGACCGTGCGGATAAGTAACAAAAGCATTGCCGGGAAAAAAAAAAGTTGAGTGGGATTTTGCTGCGTGTTATCTGTACAGTAGATCCCTCTAAATAGGTTTTTGTAGTAGCTGTTCCGCGTATATCTATAGCTTTCCCCTCCCTACGAATCTTATATCTTCGTAGAGTATTCATTTCATCATAATGGTTGGTGCGGAGATGGAAACCTGCGATATCATAATCATTGGTGCTGGGCCAACTGGCTCTGTGCTATCCGCTATACTTTCCCGTTCTACTCCTAGGCCTCGCACAATCACCCTCGAGCGGGATACCCAGATAACAACCGACCCACGGGGGATCGCCCTGGACGAAGATGGGATCCGCCTACTACAGGGAGTGGGGCTTTACAAGGAGACGTTTGCAGAAATTGGCGAGGGAATGGGATACTTCAATTTCATACCTGGGAAAAACGATTTATCTGTTCCTCCTTTTTTGAGGTTTAACCTTGCTACGGTAGATACCATTAGTTTTATTTTCTCCCTTCCTGTTCCATAAAAATGCGCGACTTGCCGCTAAGTCACGTTTCTAGATCGAAGGAGGAACCGGGCACGTTGGGTTTTTATGCCACAAGCAACCAGTGTTAGAAGGGTGTTTGAGGAGAGTTGTTGAACAGTCCAACAAGTCCGAGATTAGAGGGGGTTGCGGGCTGGTTGGGATTGACGAGGTTGCGGATGGTGTTATTGCGACCTACGTTCGCGATGGGCGGGAGCACAAGCTGAAGGGCAAATTTCTGGTCGGAGCAGATGGCAAAACAGGGTTCACCAGGAAGATGTATTTGGAGGCGAAGGGCGTCAAACTCGAATCTTCTGATAAGTATGAGATCTTCCTTCGTTGAATTACTTTGATCAAATAGCTAACTAGGTCTGGGTAAAGGTTTAGATATAATGCTGTCTGGGTCGCGCTGAACTGGCACATCCTTCTTCCTACACCAGAGACGCATCCCGATTTTCCCCTCTGGAAATTGGGATTTACTCCACAGGAAGTTTACGATGCTTTCTTTCCAATACATTTCAGGTTCATCTGCAATCCTGATAGACCCTCGGTTTGTGGGAGATTCGGGCTCAGTAAAGACCGGCTCTGGCGCTTTGAATTTATTGTTAAGGAGGGAGAAGATGGAGTGAAAATGGCAGAATGGAAAAACGTGTGGAAGATCGTCGGGCCATACCTAAAACATGGTGGAAAGAGATACGGGTAGGTACGCCTCTGTTTTTTGACGAATGCAACTAACGCGCTCCCAGACTTAACGGTGATGTTTGTTTTCCTCAAGACTGCATCAAAGTCCTTCGATCAAGGCCATTTAGCTTTGCTGCCAGAAGTTGTAACAAGTGGTCAGTGGGAAGGGTTGTCCTGTGCGGAGATGCTGCTCACGTTTTCCCACCATGTAATTAAATTCCCCAACAGGCTCCTTCTTTTGTACTTGCTAACAATCCCAAAGTCGGCGGCCAAGGCATCGCCTCAGGCTTCCGTGATGCATCCTCCCTCGCCTGGCGTCTAAACCTCGCTTGCCGCCCCGCTTCGACTTTCAACCACGAAACTCTCTTTGAGGGCTGGTACTCAGAGCGGAAACAGCAACTCGAAAAGTCACTCGCAGCAACCATTCAAAACGGAAATCTCTGCAACGAGCCGAGCAGGATCAAAGCTTTTATCCGGAACACCTATTTCTCGTTAATAAGGCTGTGGCCCGCATGGGCACATCAACTGGAGCTGGGGCCCAGAGCAGAGGGCATGGTCAAATACAGTTGGGCCAAGGGAATGCCATTCCTTCCACTGCTGGGTGGCGGTGGCTGTATCCCACAGGTCTGGAGCGCTCCTTTAGCAGAGGGTGCCGGGAAAGGGGAAATATTTACCGATGACGCGATATTCCGGATGGGCAAGAAAGGGCTGTTTCAAGTAGTGGCGCTGCTTGATTCTATTGACGAGGTAGAAGACGCTAGAATGGGCCTTGCAGGACTTGACGAAATTTCCTCTGGGGAAGTGCTCGCGGAGGAGGCAACCTTCATTATTCACGACACCTCCCTCTCGGATCCAGCTGCACGCCACTCTATTCCGAGGGACATGGCGCGGAATAAGGGGATTGTGAGAATTGTTTCAGCGGAGGAAGCCAAGGTGTGCAACGACAGTGAGAAGGTTCCAACTTGGCCGGAGCCACTATATTACAACTGTTATAGACTACAGGAAGAATATGCAGGCAAGAGGTACCTTATTGTGCGGCCAGATAGGTTTGCCTTCGCCGCATGTGCGGGGCGGGATGAATTGATGGAAGCTGCGGGGATGATTGGAAAGGTTTTAAGAGATGAGTGATGTGTCTGATTTATAGCGGCCCTTAAGGTGTTTGGTGTGTTTGTTGTATTTACCAATAATTAAATTAAGAATTTTTTTGGCGAACTAAAGTTTGTGTTTTTACTGCTATACTACCTCACATCGCCTTCTGCTTGGGGGTCGTTCATCATACATGTAGGTTGTTCGGTGCGGTACAGCATCCGCGCGGACATTTGGAAATAGCGTGTGGCATGGCATACAGGTACGGTACGGGCATCATACTCCACCATGTATCCTCTTTGGCTCCACCTCATGATATTGCTCTTCAAGCATCAAGGTTAGGATGGGCCTCCACAGATGTAGTGCCAAAACGAGTGATTAATTATGACTTTGCTTCCTAATCCAGAAGTCCGTTTGTGTAGCGAGGCTATGTGAGAATACGAAGTCGTATCATTCCGGATGTCGATGGCTTCTGACAAATCCGACATTCTTAATCCTCTCCTCCAAGAGGATTCGCACGAGAAGCATAAATACAGAGAATATTTCTCCCCCGGATCCATCAACTACATTGTTGTTACACTATCGCCCTTCTCAATCACTGTGCTGGTAGCGGCATCACGGTTTGTCGCGACATCCCGAGACACTCTATCAAGGGATTCCTTGCGAAACGGCAACGCTGGTAACCGTCATCCGCCATTAAAGGATATCGACCGGATGCGCTTTCCTCCCTCGTTTCCTCTGATTTGGGTTTAAAATAAAGAAAGCCAACCTGATTACTTGGGTGCTCTACACCCTTTCAGTCAACCCCTCACGAAATAATCCTCCCGCCGGCTGTACTGGCTTTAAGTGACATCGCTTAAATAATTGTACTCTGGGTTAATCATTTCTGGACGCTGAATTCACTTGAGAGGTCATCTCACAGGGGATGATACTCGATCTGGTCCGGTACGGAGTATAGCCGCTTGAGTTTCTGCTTTCTATCGAATCAACAGGTGGGAGAATTGAGGGGGTCCTGGGAGGGGGGCTATCATTCTGGTAACTTCAGGGTTAGGATGGACACCCACTTCTTTGATCCATTCTTTGTTCGCTAAATATCCCAATCTCACTCACCTTTGAGTCCTACTCCAGAGTCCAAGCTTACATATCTTTACCGGCAAAACAGGGGAGAAAAAAGGCATTGTAAAAGGAATGTAGAGAGGTCGAGATGTGGGGAAGCCTCTGCCTTTGATACCTTCTACACACCTCGCTAGCCTCTATTAGACCCAGGCTAAGTCCCGCCACTTTCTCGACCGACAAAAAATAAATCATCGGAAACTCGAAAAAAACGCTGCGAAATATTGTTGATATTCTTCCCCGCCACAAAGGAAAAGGGGAAGAGATAGCCAAGAAAGGGATCAGTACTTGTAGGTGAACTGCTTGTGAGGAGGAAAAATGAAGCGAACCGGCCCGCGCGTCGCTAAAGAGAGGAAATGCCATTACTGCGGCAAGCTCTTCTCAAAAACAGAACATCTGGAGCGTCACGAGCGATCACATACAAAAGATCGTCCTTTCCAGTGTCAGACCTGTGGAAAAAAGTATACAAGAAAGTTTGCCTCCCAGCTCTGTTTGCTCTTCACTGTGTTGCACTGTTCATTCTGTTGTCGACTTGGCATTCGCTGATTATTCTTTAGTGATACTTTGCTTCGACACTCCAAATCGCACAACGGAGGAGGAAGTGGAGTTCACTCCTCCGCTAATTTAACTACGGGAGATCTTGACGGGGATAAGGGAGAAGAACCTTCTCCAATTTCAACATCTGGTACAAACTTCTACTCGCCATCCATTTCCCCAAACTTTCACGGGAACGCTGGTAGCTACGATAGCCACACTTGTGGGACGGGCGATCATGGCAGCGGCGGGACCGGGAACTTTAATTCTCCAAGTGGACTACTGTCAGATCCCGCCAGGCACCGTGATCCCATGTCCATGCAGTCTGTAGATCCGACTCTAGAGATCTCTCCCCAAAACATCCCTCAAGGAACTCTACCCGGGCTTCATACATCTCCGCCCTTCGTTGACCCGTCGCTCGATGATGCTAGCCCCCACCACCCCAATCCCACACCGTTCGTCACAGATGCGGACGGGATGCAAATTAATCTTGTTTCCACCGTAAACCCCGGTTTCGATTCGGGAGATCAATGGGCACAAGCTTTGTTTGCCGAACCTTCCTGGCTGATCGGACAGGGCTTTGATTTTGGGGCATTAAATGCCTCGATTATTCCTGGGTTTCCAGATATCAATACTAATCACTACGTGGATGGTGATGCTGTCTCATCCGTTTTACCCCCACCAGCTGTAACGGCTTTACAAGAAAGTCAGAATCAAATTGCCGTCGAGTATAAGCCCCCAAAGACAAACGTAGCGAGGTTGTGGTTTACCTCTATGGATCCATCGGAAGAGAATGACGAACCGTCGAGGCCCGGAAGCTCCTCGCTGATGTCTCCTGACCGTGAGATGACAGACGCTGGAGATGAAAATTCAGGTGTTTTTGACGAGCAATATCGGCGGAGGCTGTCGAACCAGATGAAGCCGAAATGGGCAGAAGAGCCACTACCCTCTGTGGACTTTCTGGTACGATTCCCGCCAGACCTCAGTGGACAGAAGTTAATCTGTGATAGAACCTGTGCGTGCAAATGTATTTTACCAAGTGTAGCACCCTCCTGCCGATTTTGCACCGCGCGACGTTCAAACCGACGCCCGAGAATTCCTTTTTGCTGCTTACGATATGCACCCTTGGAAGTCTGTTCATTGGGTCTGCGAGTGCACGGAAGCGAGGTGAGAGGATTTTTGAAAGAATTAATAAGGTTATTCTTGCATCAGTATGTTCCGCTCCCATTTCGACAAATATCTTCTAGGGCTGACCTTTCTATAGTGGGAAAAAAGGCTCGTACGAGGAGCTGGGGAAGAACTAGCCTTGATACAATCTTCACTCATCGGGCAGACGTATGGTTTACTCTCGGGAGTAAGTTTCCCACAATTCATGTGATCTGTCCATTCTGACACTCGTAGTCCCCGAGCCATCTAGCGATCATTAGCGCTTTCCACGGAACTGTCATCTCAGTACGTCTTTCCTCGTAATAGCCCTTGACCTAATAGTCCTTAAGCTTACGGAACATAGTGGGCACGAAGAGCGGGAATGTTCCAACGAAACAAGACGACACCCTCCCCCTCCGGGCTATCCGGTGAGGCCCTAGAGAGGGTTTGGCATCAGTGGGTGAAGGTAGAAGAGGCTAAGAGGTAGTATTCCCCGGAAATTCCAGCACAAATCGCTCACGTTTCATAGGACGGTACTCGGTTTGTATATTCATGATGTTGAGTTGGCTAGCATGTTCCATCACGAGCCGGCTCTCCGCCACCATGCCAACATACTCCCGCTCGCCTGTTCAACCGAGCTTTTCGAAGCCCCCACGGCTAGCGCATGGGCGGCTCGTTATCTCGCGCAGGATCCTAACGCTATCACTTCAGCCCCTATAAAGACTTTTAAAGATTTTTCTGATAGGATTTTTCCATCGTGGCCTGTTGCAAGCCCGTGTCCGATGACCGTATCTGTGCCGCCTGTCGTAACGGCTGACTACACGTGCATGTATACGCTATACATATCGCTCTTAAGTATCAACGCAGCAGCTTGCGACGCTCAATCGCTTGGGAATCTTCGCTCGCAGGAGACCTTCTCCTCCCTAAGCGCAGCGTTGATGCAGTGGCACAGCTATTACCAAAATGCACTAAAGCTCTCCCCCAACGGGCCGCAACCATGTACATTCTCACTCATGGCCTTATGGCATGCGGTATTCCTTTATTTGCTCGTCGATATTAATAAGTTAGAGCTAGCCATTGGGCGTGACGTCAATAGCCCCCCTTCATTGGCCCAAGAAGAAGTAGCATACGCGATGAAATGGGCATCAACTCCATCGGCAAAACGCGCCGTGATTCATGGGACCCTCTTGCAAAAACAGTTGGCGAACACGCCATTAGATGCGGAGCCAGCCATCCACGTGCCCCGTGCATTGTTTCACACAGGGGTGATCTGGTACTGCTGGACAAAATTCGCGCCGCAGGTTGATGATGGAAGAAATGTGGACAGGGAATGGGGCGAAATGGAAATGTTGGGTGTGGATACAGATAAAATACTTGGCGCCGTGGGCAGCGGGCGGAGAGTCATCGAGAAGGCGAATTTATGCGCTTTAACAGATATGCTGAGGAGGGTGGGACATTGGGGGATTGCTCGGAGATTTGCAAGGATATTGGGAGAGCTTGTTTTCGAAGGCGGGGGAAATGAATGGTGATTTTTAGGGGAGAATTGTCATATTTCCGTACTCACGAGTGACGATGAATGATTCTTCCGATGTCATTGGACTCCACGTAAGGGATTTTGTGAGAATCAACGCTTCGTGTGGGTAAAAAGAAAGAAAGGAACAGAAAAAGAAAAGAAAAGCGAGGCTGATCAATTTATTAGGGGAATTGTCATCAATTGTTAGGCCGCGGGAGGATCGCAACTAGTCGTTTGATGTTGTAAAACCAACCCGTGATCCTAGCGTTGTACTCGTACTGTAATAGAGTGCGGTAGTATTAGTCCAACCCGGTAAGTAACAGCTGGGTTCCGCTTAGTCTAGCAGGAATTCTGTCCGGTCTTATCGGTGTCCCGCGCTAAGTACGAGTAATTAACCAACCAACACGGACGAGACCTAACATCATCGGATCACGAGGTAACCCTGCCGGTGGGGGCAAAATTCAATTAAAACAAAAAAATAAAAAAAACCAACTACCGACAAGGTCTCACTGTGCACTGTCTCACAATGTTCAAAGCACGGACCAACCAGAACCTCATTCACTCGACTATCATCAACTTGGTAGCATAAGAATCTCCATATAACAACTCCATCTGCCTCAATGCATCCCGCAAAAAACAACAAAGCGCACCAACAAAATGTACCTGCATCGCTACGCCCAACTGTTTTCATCATTGCTACCCTTAGGGGGTGCAGCGATACCTCGCTCATACACTATTGACACCCACTCTCACATAATCCCAGACTTTTACCGCGAAGCCATGATCAACTCAGGGTACGAGCTCCGCAACGGGAGCGTACTCTGGGCTGACGGGACGCCGATACCAGAGTGGACAATTCAAGAACACCTCTCTTCAATGGACGCGAACGGGATCGACTACTCAGTCTTAAGTATATCAGCACCCGGCGTAGCCTTCCTACACGGCAATCCAATAGCGGTAGATCTCAGCCGAAGGGTAAACGAGTACATGCACAACCTAACACGCCTCTACCCAAAACGCCTCGGCGCGTTCTGCCTCCTCCCATTACCCAATGTCGAAGCAGCTTTAGTGGAAATAGACTACTGCATTGACAAGCTTAATTTCGCCGGCGTCGGCCTCTTTACGAACCACGACGGGCACTATCTCGGCGATGCGCACCTCGATCCGATACTAGAACGATTGCACGAGCGAAATATCCCAGCGTTTGTACACCCCACCGTGCCAAAGTGCTGGCATACCGTTAGCCATGGGATTGTTCCGCCGATGCTCGAGTTTCCGTTCGATACGACGAGGGCTATCGTCAACCTTTTCTTCAGCGGGGCGAGGAAGCGTTTCTCGAACTTCACTATGGTGTTTTGCCATGGCGGGGGCGTTCTCCCATACCTTGCTGATCGGGTTGCTACCTTGAGTGCGATCCCGAGGTTTGGTGGCTTCGATCGGAAAGAAGCGGAGGACCAGTTTCGGAGTTATCACTTTGATTTGGCAAGCGCTACCTCTGTGTCGCAGCTGGCAGCTCTAAAAGAGTTTGTCGGTGTGGAGAAGTTACTTGTTGGGACCGATTGTAAGTTTCTCCACTTCTCTACCTTACCGAGCTTGCCCTGATTAGTTACTTCTAGTTCCCTTTGTGCCTGGCCCAAGCGGGAAAGCCTTTATCCAAGGGTTCCAAGAAGACGGTGTATTTACATATCAGGAGATCAGGAGGATAAAACATGGAAATGTTCTGGGAATACTTCCAAGAGTTAAAGCGAAGATTGGGGCATAGTTTCAAGGTTTTGTTTTTTCTATTGGGTTCATAGGTTCGGTATGGCGTCATAGATTCTAGAGCACTAGAGCGGGGCGAGTGAGGGTTTGTGAATAAGCAGAGTTGTAGGCGAAGAGGGCGAGGTCACATATGGTTTTCTGTATATACTTTTACTGAGCATAGCTTATCTTTAATTCTAGAATCGGGGCGGGCCCCTGTAATCACTGAGTTTTGGAGAGGAAATATGATATCGAACATCAAGGGAAACGTGGGGATGCAGGAGTAGCAAATATGTTGGAATCTGGAATAACCAATCACAGTCAACTCTCAACTTCAGCAGGAAATCTTTTCATTGGTTACAAGGCGGGTGGCGGACAACCTCCCTTAGCTATTTGAGACCTTAAGGCTTCTCTGGCCAATATTAAAGTCCTGGACTAATAGGTATGCATCCACCCCTGTGGTGTTTCCGACAAAATCCAGTGTGCTCGAGTACAGTAAGGCAACTTAACCCTCCCTCACAATAGGAAAAAGTGTACCGGCAATCTTCCAACACTAGGAGCTCCTATGAAGTGTCCCTAATTCCCCCCAGTACTACGAGTGACTGTAATAGGTTCCGTAGCGCTATCTTAGCTTAGTTGGATAATAACGGTAGTTCTATCAACTTAGGGGATGACATATGTGACTTGTGACCCGGCACCTCAAGGCAAGGCTGTTTTTAGTCAACTGTTGGATTTGGACTAGGGTTATTACGGCTGAGCTCAGACCAGGTATCATACTCACGCTAGTATTATAGCACCGGTACTTGTATGTTACGCCGGCCACCCTCGTGTTATTGCATCACAACACCGCGAACCATTTTTGCTCAGTGTCCTGAGTATATATATACCGAGCGCCCCGAGATAGGGAGAAAAGAAGAAGAAAAAAGCGCCCCTTGGGGCCAACGTGTACTTTTGAAGCGCTCACTATCGGTCTTGATACTGATGTAACGGGAGGTGAGAGGAGGACCGCGTCGGGATTTGCCGGATGGCAAAGGACGTTATAGCACACTTAATACAACCGCGTCGTACTCATAAGAACCCCCGGCCACACAACGGGCCCGGAACCGGATTCGCCGGAGCGCTCTCAAGTCCCGAAGACCGGGCATTCGAGATCCCCACACCTTTGCCGAGAGCTGACAGTTTTTCCATTCTAAGCATACAAGTACAATTGAGGGTTTCTAGAAAAGGGATTTCTTCCGCGCGCCTAGAAAGCACCGGAGCTCCCACTGTAATCAGGGGCGTGCAGGTGCCTACTTTAGGCATATTGTTATCACTAGTGCCTTCCAGAGCAAGGTCTCTACTTCCTCACCTTCTCGTCTGGGGAATCTTCTCAGCTGACAACAGGTCAGCGGTTCGTTCCGTTCATTTCTTAAGCTACCATAGACTACCGGTATAATCGCTATCGCCGATAAAGTAATACACGTTAGCTCGGAGGCAGTAATAGGGAAGACAGACAAAAGATGCTTATTCGGTAAAAACTCATTTCATAACATAATAGTGAACAACGGGAAATATAGTTTAGCTATTTGCGATCCCCTCCAGATCCTAACTCAACCCCCCCCGCACACTACCAACAACGAAACACTAGACAAGGGCTAAGAAAAGTGCGACTATAACAACTGGGAGAAGGAGAAGCATGACATCGCTCACCTATCCCAGCCGGTGATTCAATTGGAGACTAAAGGAAGGCACATCGACAAAGTGCTTGGGGTAGAGATATCTTGGTATCAAGTGTCGGCGCTCAAACCAGCCCGAGTGATGCAGTATGACAACCAGGACCAAAAGACAATGGCTGCAGGAATAATCTTGTTCGGCTAGAGAACTATGAAAACTTAGCATCCCGTCCGCTCTGCTGTAAATAAGTACTGTATCGTCTGGTTAGTACTACGTGGGTGACCACGTGGGGATCCTGGATGCTGAACTCTATTCCTTTCGACTCTTTTTGGCGGTACGGCATTATTCTTATGGACTCGTGAGTGAGTTGTCAGTAAGAGCTCGGGTGTGGTGTAACATGAGGTGGAGCGATTCCCGCCCCTTTGTTATCTCCGAGTTCTCCTTATGTAATAGTTATCTCAAGTCCTAGGGGTGGGCTGGAAGCATTCCTCTTTTGTTTTGGGAGCACAATTCAACGAGTTTACGACGAAGGAAGTGGCCTATCCCAGAGGCCTTAGATCAGGTATCAAATAAGGTAATATGGAACTACTGGAGAAACACGAACCATCTCTCCTACACCTCCGGCGATTGAAGTCTCAACACTATGAGAAATCATCGTCGGTTGGTATCCCTCTCCCTTTTTCTGAAGGCCTCGTTGCCTAGAAGGGTAAAGCTCCTCCCATCCGCCACTCCCCTCTGGCCCCTTCTGATGGCACTGTCTGTGGGCAGCTTTTGTCTAGGGGGCTACAGTTACTCTTCTCATCTTCTTCCCTATACCTGCCTGGTGGCTCCTCGCTTAGTATTTGCACCGGTTGGGTACTGTCGCAACCCATCAGCACACGGCTGCTAGTCTCATGTTATCAGTGAAGTAGTTGCCCTAGTGGTACTGCTCCCTGGTATTGCACCTCTTCCTCGGAAACGTTTCAGTACGGTCGGCGTTTAAAAAATTGTGATCTCGTTTCGGTCGGTCAGGTCTGTACTTCTCGCGGTTACTGTCCCTTCCGCCCTTCCACCTCTCGATTACGTCGGCTACCACCCTACTGCTTCAATACTGTGGCTACACCTCCTGCGCCCACCATCCTGGCCTCTGTCTCTTGCTGATCACCTGGCTTGATGATCGTGACTGTGTGCAGGTTTTGTCTCTGCTTGTGTGTAGGGAGTTCATGCCTTTCACCTCTGTCCTCTAGGGGACACATGACACCACCCAGCCATTTTTTCCAGTGGACTCGGGGAGCGATTTCATCCTACCACACACTGTCATAAGTGCGCGCTCGGTTACCGATCTCCCTCTGGGGATTGCGCTTGCCTCAGCCTCCTGGTCTATATGACCCAGGTATATCTACCTCTTGTGTGTGATGCCATCCTATGTCTTTGTCCTGCTGGCCCCTGGGTTCCTACCCCTTTTCAAAGGAATGGGGTCCGTCGCTGAGCTATGGGTGGATTGACTACAGGTTTGGGCTTAAGTGTATTTCCTTTCTAGATGAGCTTAAGGTTTTCCTTGTTTTGGAAGTTTGTTTGTTCACTGTCAGGGGCTTCTTTCTTTGGGTTGCACGTCTGTGGAGGTTTTGTGTCTACATAGCTAGCGCTGATGTGACCATTGTACCTTAAAACAAATATAAAAAGGGAAAAAAAAGAAAAAAAAGGAACTAGTAGAGAAAACAGAAAGATGTATGGAAGCATACAAGACAAAGATTATGGATAGGACTCCAGAATATAAAAATCTGGTAAGAAGATATAACTCCCATCGTTGTGCTATCAATTTAAGTTTATTATAAGTATTAATTCTCTCTACTTTTACTCAATGCATCTACCTCACTATTATCAAATACTATATAACTTATTGGTATATTAATCAAGATCTCTTTAAAATAATATGCAATCAAATAAGTTAATAAATAAAATAGTCTATAAAAGATAATATGTAAATAAAATTATATATCTCACATGAGGCCTAAAGCCTGAAAATTCAATTTACAAATTGTGTAAAATACTCCTAACCCAGCTTATATCTCCTGGCTTGTAGCAACAAGATTTTATGGTTCTGAGGCACTACAGTAAACTTCTGTATGTCAACAACACCACAACAAGGAATATGAAAAATCTAGGGAATATATTTTAGGTGCTCTACTATGCAAAAACTTTCTCTAATGCAATAGGAATATAATATCTCTTGTATTTGAATAACAATCTTGTGTCTCTGTGAGGCCACTTTCTTCATACTAAAGTTCCACTTAGAAGTAAACTCAAATATATCCTGTAAGAATTGGTATTATTCCATAAATCTTAGCGCCAAGACTCTTTGCTATACAACCATCACCTTTCCATAATTGTAATATTTATTGACAATCTCAGAAGTGAGATTTAAGTAATTAAAAGACTGTAGTTGGTGCATTTTTGTTATTTGTCTCTTGTGTTTTATGTGGATGGCCACAGGTTTGTGGTAGTGTAGTATACTAAAAACTAGCAAATCTTGACCTGTATATTCTAGCCCCCCATCTTAATCGTAATTTTAATCTAATTAAGTAGAAAAGAATCTGACAGACACAGGAATCTCGACAAATTATAATTGAACTCTCTCTTTTTAGTTACCTAATTTCAGTCAACGTGTGAGATTTTTACATATCAACAGAAGGAATAATCTCTTGTTTTGCTTAACCTCAAGACTACCATAGTGGATTGAAAGAAAAACATCAGGATAAAATGAGATTCCTTTCTAGCAGTACTGAAGATTATTGTATATATTTTTCTAAGCTCTATGTTATAGTGTTGGTCGTACATTAGACAAGAATAAGAGATCTAATCGCTTGTTATGATGGCCTAAATTGTGCTACGAGTGAAGGGATAAGACATTCAAGTTTCATTTTGAAAGTGCTAGTAGTTTACGTTATTGATAGCAGATATCATATTTGGCAATTTGTATTATAGTCTTACAAAGTGTAACTAAGCAGGGATATGATTTCATATGACTAATACTTATTAGTCATAGGTAGGTTATGTTTCATACTATGATATCACTTGACTTAGGCCCTGTTTAGCATGCCATTATGATTATATAAAAACATACCATTTTTCTTGAAAATGGCATATATGCTATTTTTCAGAAATAATCATGTTTGGCAATCCTTTCTCCATATTTCATAGTTTCTGTATGTGAACAAAAAACACACCATAAGATAGGTTTAAATAAGGTAAACCTAAATATTAATGCCCTTTTTGAGCACTACCGGATTTCACAAGTATTCGGATGTCTTGGCGCCAAGATATGATCAGGTGCGTGTTTTCTCCCAAGTCTTGGCACCAAGGCATCCGGATACTTTTGAAAACCGGTAGTAAAGTGACTGTGTTTTCAAAATTTCCCACTAACTATAACTTTTTCTTATTGGATATTTCTCAATCTATTTATAAGGAACATGTCTGAAAATAATATATTGTAAATTTCTCTTATACTACGCAGAATATAATTATTATTATATAGAAATATTCATTTTCATTTATTATTACTCTAATAGAAAGTTCTATTAGTCATCAGATAATTTGTTTTCTCTATCTTAGTACCCTAACTATTTACTGATTCTGCAAAATAATGGCACATACAAAATGGTACTAAGGCCCTGCTCCGCTTGTACCAATTTAAATAGATTACAATAAAAGTTGAAAATGGAATATATTCCAAAATGGAAAAATACTATTTTTCTGAAAAAATTGCTACTTGGTAACCACACTATTTTTTTATAATATCATTTTACCCTTATGTAAACTGTCATTTGATATAGGTTTTTAACCTAATTTACACAAGATTTCGCTGCTGCATACTTTGTTGTTCTTTTCTACCGCGTTTCTCTCTTAGACACAGTTCACCTTACACACATTCCTGTATGTATCCCTTTCACTTTTTTTTATTCGAATTGTATGGGGAGCCACACATGTCCCCTGCTGCTAAAGTAATTGATACTAGTAGCTTTGGCGTCAAGACTGGCTGAGGCTTTATTGTTTGACCGGTTGCTTGTGAGATAAGGCTTATAGTTTGCTCTATTACTTTTGCTTTAAAGAATTGAAGATGCAAAAATCATAGAATATAGATGTCTATACAGAGAATAAAGAATGATCAAGCACTGTATTTACCATTTAAAATTTGCTTATTAACTAATGCATTTATTTCATATGATTATGTATATCTGATACAAAACCCAATTTCAAAAAATTGAGCTTCTATTTTAAAATATCACAATTTTTGTGGCAAGCCAAGCAGGGCCCAATTTAAATATATTTAAATGTTGAAAAAAATAGGATAAAAGTGGAAAAATTGCGATTTTTGTGGTAAGCCAAGCAGGGCCTAAATGTAAAAAGATGCCATTTTTCTTGCTTGCCAAACATGGCTCCATTTATATATATTTTTATTATGGAAAAATGCCATAAAAGTCACAAAAATACCATTTTTCTTGCATACCAAACAGGGCCTTTTAGTTTTTCACATAACCATGCAATCCGGTGTTATTGGTGGGTTATAATTGGTTGATGGAAGGGAGAGCCTTGCAGTGTGACTTGGCATTAGTCCTATAAGGCTAACTATGAGGTAATGACTTGCAAACAGGATCCATATTTCGATTATAGATTATAGACATATGACCCTTTCGGGGAATGACTTATGTTAAGAGGCTTTATTGCTTAAAAGATGTTTCATGATTAACTCATAAGAGTTATCTGATGGATTTCAGACTATAACTCCCTATGAGTCATACAGGTGTGGTGATACAAGATAATAAGTCACCAGAGTTAGGGTTATGGGAAGCTGCGTATTTAAGGGTTGCCTCAGGCCAAAGAGATAGAAGATGGCTTGAGTACTGGTTCACACCTAACCTGGCATCGTCGGCATACTTTTCCAAGAGACTAGGCTTGGCCTACGGGTAGTGTTGTGCACGAAGCAAGCAGACTCGAGCCAGACTCGAGCCCTTCGAGCCCGGGGGTGCCACGAGCCGAGCTGGCTCGAGCCCAGGTCTGGACTAGACTCTAGCAGGCTCGAGTCTCTTGGCAACCGGTCTCTTGGCGGCTCGAACAGGAGTCCACGAGCGGACTCGAGTCTCTTGGCGGCTCGAGCCGCATCGGACACGGGTCGACGAGCCGACTTGACTCTAGACTTGAGCCTCTTGGCGGTTTCTTGGCGGCTCGAGCCTGGCTCGAGTCCTCGAGTCTAGGTCTGGACTCGGTTCGAGCTGGCTTGTGAACAACACTACCTATGGGGCCTTTGCCACTGTCAAATGACTCTTCCCACTTAGCTCGGGCCTCTTCCCTCATCTCTCGCATTGCCTGGCGATATCCATGATACTCCCCACTCTCCTCTATGGTGCTGACCTCATGGTCCCCCGCAGAAGGATGCTCATGAAAATGGACGTCTACTGGCGCCAAGTCCAACAATAGGTCTTGAACTACTTTAGATTGACTCGAATACCTATCCTGGCTGCGAAGGCCTGTATCCCTCCCCTACTGGCCATTGTCTGTTATAAGTGATGCAGGCTACACTGAAGATGATTTACACCGCCCCACAGTTAACCCTGCAGCTGGCTGACTCTTTCTGACCTTCCTCTTCCTACGCAAGTACAGGGCCCCAGACTTGCACACAAGTGTATGGACCTGCCTTCCCCTCCATGTAATGCCCCTCTCCTGGAAAACACACAGCCTGCCCTCGAAACTCAGGTCCCATCTCCCTGTGGACAAGCTTGCCAACCTTGCACTCCTCATACTTGGCACTCTTTCCTTTGCCCCTCTTGCTAAGGCTGACCTCCTCTGGGAAGCGCCCTGACTCCCACCCAACGGCACCATAACAAATGCTTACAGAACCCTCAAAGGAAGCAGATGACTCCTGCTCTATGAAGAAGAGAAGCGCCTGGCGCCGCCTCCCCCATACTACACCTTGCTATTATCATTAACCTCCTACCCGTTCATGGGCCTGGGCAAATTCATAGCTAGTTACATCCATCAAATGAGAGTCCAGAAGAGCTACCTTGCGGCCCACCTTTTGTGGTCAAGCTTAGACAAAATAAGACACTGTCCCAGATGCGGTGCAGAGGAAGAAACATTTAGCCACGCCATACTCTGCTGTCAGTCAACATCCTACCACAGACAATACCTCCTCCAAGGCCTTTCTAGCTAGGGCCCTGACTCCCCCCTCTAGTGCAGTAAAGAGCTTCTCCTGGCCCTGGCTGCCTTCATACGAGCTACAGCAACTAACTACTTATCTGATATGTTCCTATCTCTTTCCCCCTCACCGGCCTCAATGGTCTTCCCCTCCTCTCCAACACAATGTCTGCAAGGGCTTTTTTTGTCCTCTCCCCCCCGTCCTGTTTAGGTTTTCTTCCATGATGGGTGATATTTTTCCTTACTGAAGTGGGGCGTTATTGTGACTTCCAATGATTATCCGGTTATTTGTAAGCCGTGAGGTGGCGATGTGTCGAGTACTTGACACGACTTGGAGATGATTTTATAATTTACATTTGATTTTTGATTTTTGAGATTAAGGTTTTGTTTACGCTATAGCTAGCGCTGCATGCCTGTTCTTGTATCTTAACAATTGTAACATGTGTACATGTTCCGGTAACGGTAGACAGGAGCGGGCAGTGCAGGATCTCCTATGTTTAGTTGATTTATATTTGGTTTATTTGATTTGATTTCAGCTCTGCCACTGTCTCTGAGTCAGATAGGCTATGCTATCGTATTGCTATGTTTAGTTTGCTTTGTTGGAAGTTTATATTTAGGATTCCGGGTATGGAATGGTCATGTAACACTGGCGAAGGCTGAGCATTGTTTGTTTCTTTCTTTGGTCTTGCAGGATTACAGGATTCCGGTATGTGCGCAGCTACTGGTAATGATCGTGATTGCAGGAAGGCTATCGCTCTTGGGTTTTGTATTTAAACCAGTCTCCTGGCTAGCAGGAGACAGCAGACTTCGACAGACCTTCAGTCTAAGAATACACTTGGTTGAACGGCAATCCCTGAGTCCAATTTGTCCTTCAACTATTATCCTTCTAGCTACCGGTCCCTTGAAGCCTCCCTTAGCACCAGCGCTAGCAGGTCTACCGCCGGTCCTATTGTATTTTCGTTAGACAGGAATACACCTGTTACAGTATCGCACCGGAACAAAAAACAACAGAGGAAACGCCATGGGCAGAGCGTGACATGGTACGAATGCTACGACGACAAATGCTTCGTACATGTGCAAGAGAAGATCAAAGTGGGATATTATCCCCAGGAAAACGGAGACAAGAAACCCCTCTCAAAGTGGCATCGGAGACACCCCGAGCCAGAACAACGAAGCAAATTCGGTGCCGTGAGGACACGGCAGGAGGAGGGGAGCGAAAAAACTCAACCAGATGTCGGAGCCCTACAGAGGCAAATCCAGGAACTGCTGAACGAAAGGCAACAATCAATGGAGAAGGACGAAAAAACCCGACAGGAGCTAGCGAACTACCAGGCCACGATAGGACGAATGCGCGAAGAAATCCAAGGACTTCGCAGAACGGTCGCAGGATCTGGTTTCAGCCTAGCAAGGT